>Ga0126342_10000459_pt1 | contig 44162 bp, 40 predicted proteins | sample Cyp1metagenome_FD_92528 | JGI IMG/M metagenome (GOLD analysis project Ga0126342, IMG submission 92528) | Coral microbial communities from Lord Howe Island, Old Settlement Bay, Australia - Cyphastrea 1 metagenome | ecosystem: Host-associated > Invertebrates > Cnidaria > Coral ...
AGTGAACTAGCGGCTAGTGAACTAGCGGCTAGTGAACTAGCGGCTAGTGAACTAGCGGCTAGTGATGCAAGATAGTGCCTTAACTTCCAATTCCAGAGCTGGTATGCCATTTAGAGGATTTCTAGAGGAGTACCCCCAAATCATCCCATTTTACTGGGAAGTTATAAACCATCCATTTGGGGGTACCCCCCATTCTGGACACCTCCATTTCACCCCCGAGTGACGTGGGTTTCCATGTCGCTGGGATGATCCCCTGGGATGCGTTTCCTACTCTGGCTGGCGGCGGCTGCAGCTGAGGATGCTGGGAAATCTACAGGGTCATAGTGGTAACCCCCTAACAATGAAATTATTCAGGGATAGAAAATGATAAGTGCGCTAAAAACTGGGTGTTCAGTGATGGACTATCTATTTTATCCAAATTTGGGGCAGATCGAGGGTCTCTTTAGCATGTGCATAATGAAGGTCATGTGAGCCATGAACAAAACACCATGTGTTTGATTGGCTATGGTGGGTTATTATAAGGGTGTTAGTGTGTTACACTACTTACCTGCCTTTACTTTATTGGGGATTATAGCAACATATGATATCATATGATACCTGATAACTAGAACCTTTCGAGATGGTATCCCTGCCAACAGGAATTGCACATCCTCAGCCACATCCCAGAAGTCGTCCAGGTTTTCTGGTTGCCAGGCTGGACTCCTGAGAATACAGGTACTGGTGGGATTCTGGGGTCTTCCCAGCTTGTTTATCCAAGTGCAGGATGAATAGAACTGCAACATACTGCAACTGTGTTGCCAAGTGCCAAGACCTGTTGCAAAACCACTTGCTAGACTCGAAAAGGGATGCGACCACCAGAACAAAACATGTCACGGCGGTGTCCATCGATTTGGAGCCGGCTTGGCAAAAATGCCCCCTGGAATTTGAATTCATATCCTGTCGCTTGGCTGGTCGGGGATGATACCCCAACATAGATGATGTTTGGAAATGATCCTTCCAGATGTTTCAGCTGTTTAGACATGGGTAAGCCACTGGCGTGCAGGCCAGCGGCTTAAGCCATGTCCTCTTTCTTACAAGAACTTCACCTGAATCTCTTCAGAGACGGTGATGTCCCTCTCCCATGATTTGGATGCCCTTTATTCTTTCAACCTCGAGTGGCTCATCGGATTGGGGATGGTCCCCCAAAAGGGGATGGTGGTTTCTTCCGCAGGCGGAGCCCTGAGCCCGAGCCGTCTCAGCAGCGAGCTCGACGCAGCAGATTCCGATGGTCCAAGTAGTTTTGTGATCAACACCTATGCCGGTGCGCCCGGTGGGATCGTTGTCCGCCTCAGATATGATCATGGTAACCATGAGAAAGCTACATATGGTAAGCATATGGTACCAGTGATAAAGCAGCTAGCGCAAACATCTTCTTTTAAAGGTATTCTTTCTTGAATACCGCAATGGAATACATAGTGATATTATATAGGTAAATGGCGTATGGCTTTGTTATTGAAGGTACATCAGATTTCCAGGGGTACTGAACTGGTGAAGTCTTTTGAGCTGTGAAACATGAGTAAAGATGCAACACTATGCAACGCTGCTCTTTCGGCAGGTGAGTTTCATGCCAAATGAAAGGAGTTTGCAATCAGGCAATCAGTCTTTACTTCTGAAGGCAACAATTTAGAGCCCCTTCTGAATTGCTATTACAGTCTGTGATGCTAGTTACCCCCAATGATCATTTGGCCCACTTTGCATCCCTTGGTAAGTTGTGGTTGGCAGGTCACGGTTTTCGCTTCCAAGCTGGAAGTCTCAGAGCCTTGGGCCGACATGGCTGACATGGGGATTGGGTTGGGGTCGCTGGCATCAGCTAAGTCTTGAGAAAATCCACCTAAAACTATCTAAAACTCGTGTATGGTTGGTGCAGCAAATTGGACTTATGCTTGGCACTTTGAGTTTTGTCTTCTGCCCAGACAAGCCACTGTTGTTGCTTGTTTGGAAGTTATTACAGCCTTGTCGCACAAAGGGTGCATTGAGATGCAATGCGGATAAGTTGGTTGGCTCTGGCAAGGTTCAGAAGCAGTCACCCACAGTGGAGGTCAGCATGATCTGGCAACTGGGATAATCATTGGATGATCAACTGGCACAGAAAGAACGATATGACTAACTCCTGATTCAGTGTTAATCCTGATGAAATTCGAGAACTGTCCGCATCAGAAGTATCAGTTTCCAGTGGCACCAACACTTCCCAGTCAGCCAGTCAGCTCAGCTGCCAACGTGCCAAGGTGATCTTATCCAAATCTGGAGACAGTTTGGTTGCCGATCTGCTAAGTGCAGTGGATCTTCAAAAGTTCGCCACCTGGCGCAAGGGAGGCATGGCCGATGACCATCCCTGGTTCGAAATATCGGTCCAAGCGTCCAACCGTGAAGATGATGATCCCGGTACAATAACATTATAACTTAACGTACTTAACATGTTTCTAGGAGATTGAAACCACCCACCAGATCTGATTTGAGCAATGCCACATAATGCCACTATCCATTCAGGTTCAAGAGATGCATTCACATTGCAACGAAAGGCGGGGTGCAAAGTTCTACATTTCTTTGTGATGGCAAGTGATGCAAGGTGCAAATCTGTAGATATTTGTAGATGGTTTTGACATGTTTGAATATGGCCCTTTTTGTATCGTCACTACGGTGACGACATGATCTAATATTAATTAATATTATATAATTATATATATAAATAAATATGGAGGGCGGGATCACCAGATCCGATGCGGTGATGCGCCACAGTGTTCCAATACACGGTGTTTTTTTCCGGATGTTTCAAAGATTTTGAAATGTTAAAACGGTGCATCAGATCCGTATTCTGTGTCAAGCCGTGGTTCTTTAAATGGGCGGCTCTGCCAGGAACCCCATGGAGGTCGAGCTTTTCTAAGCCAACTTTACAAACCATTGCTGTCGAGTTTCTGCGCTACATATCCTGTTTGGCAGAACATCCAAACGATGTGTTTTCAACTATAGTCTATATATATATATATTTATGCATACAGCCGGTCGCTGTAATTAATTAATCATAAGTATCCGGTTTGGTACCATTTGTCTACCATTTCACTAGTTGAGAGAAATATGAGAAATGCCTCCTGCAGATTCTGCAGACGGTTTGAAAATGCAATGATGCAGATGGACACCGGTGCACCATGAGGATATGAGGACAAATTGCCAAATTGCAGGTAACTGATCCATTGAGGGACATCGATTGGCTGAACAGGATTATACACATAATTACACAATATTAATGATTATCATATACAGGGGATTTTGTACAATCCAGTAAATATCTTTAGTGTATATCTGTATTTTCCATTTAATCATACAATCCATTTGCTTATTTGAAGGCCAAGCAGAACCACATGCATTGACTATTCAAGGTAGGACCATTGTCAGTGGCTCATTTCTGCGCTGAGAGCCGCGTCTGGAAAGGGATGGCTACACCAGCTGTTGCTACAACTTTCTTAAGACCAAACGAGGAATTCCTGTGGCTTTTGCAGGCCGGGCATTTGTGGTCAGTGGTGTCATTCATCATAAACAAAAGCCTGTACCTCTGCAGCATAGAAGGCATTGCATGCTGAAAGTGCTTCAGAGGGTTTACATATGGAAAGGGGACTAGAAATTAGCCCTCAACTGGCAGATTACAGCAACTTCGATGACGTTGCCACCGCATTTGCCCGGCCCGCAGACAAGTACATCACTGCCTACTCACCGCACAAACTAATGCCCAGAGATCTTTGGATGCAGCAAGCATGAGAACAAGCTTACAAATCAAATGACTGTGGCCAGGACCAGCAACGATAGATTAACCACGGACAAGACATGTCACCTGTCGTGAACATATACAGTATATGCTTTGTGTGGCGCTGGCTAGTAGGATGGCTCTCAGTGAGTGTTGCTGTCACTCAAAGATCTCAAGGGGTGATATACCAATATCCGTATCCTTTGTGCACCGAATAAAGGACAACTCCAATTCTGCCGGAGGGATTTGGTGAGGACGTTAAAGTGGATTTGATACATGTTGATGACAAAAAAAGTTCTGGAAGCATATTGTATAAATAGCAGCGGGTCAGGATTGCTTCATTTGACTGTGAAATACTCGACAATGCCTGAGCCAAAAGCGCACCAAGTCCCCTACTGTACATGCAGATTTCCAATCATGGCGCAGCCCTCCATTGATCCCGACTATGAATTTGTGAATCAAAATCACAACCATCAGATCTCGTGTTCTTTCGGTTTGAACCTTTAAGGTACTCAAGATAATAATCTCTGCACCCTTTTGCACAGAAAGGGCTATAGATTCTATAGATAGCTACATCTGCCTGAGAAAGGATCGGTGCGAGTTCTAACCCCAGCCTGCGAGCCCACGATGTGAGGTCGCCGCACGTGGAAACCTGGAGGATGATATCGAGTCAGATGGCCTCGACGATGATGGCTATGGAGGACATTTGCCACCAGATGAGATGCGTGGCATGATTGGGTCTCCTAAAGCGTGGCCTCAGCTTGACCATTTAAACTGTGAAGTGTCCAGTATCCATGGAATCTGTGGATAAGGATGCTTGTCATCAACAAAATGCTGGTCCCTGTGGATCTTCGCTGGGTTTCTTGGAATGCCTGGAATGCACGAAGGTTTCAGAGTTTAATCTTACAAGTTACAAGTCTATAATGATTGTTAAATGTACAGCCAAACACCAGACATTAGTATTTGTGCATATCTCAAGCCTTTGATTGATGCATGTAGTTGGAGTGCTTCAAAAGCATGCCAAATCAAGCTCTAAAGGAATGTCTCTCTTATGGCATTAGTGAGGTGCATGTGGCTCATGACAGTGATGTGCCCCCACAAGACAACGAGACCACCATGATCACACAAGTGACACTTGGCCCTATGGAATGAACGTTGCAAAATGCACAACCACAGAGACGCTCTCTCGCTTTTCTTCGTTGCTGAAATCTAGTCCCTGACACTGCAACGTTTAGGTAGTGACTGCAATTGCCATACAGCAAGTGACGAGCAGTGATTTGGCGTCTTTGATTTGTTTCAGTCGTCCTCGCAATACTGGTACAATCCAACTCTGCTCGAAGCTTGCGGCAGACTTCGGAAGCCCTGATCCATCAGAATCCGTGATGATCGTCATCCATCATCCAACCAAGTGATATCCCATGAGATCCACATATATCCGCTATCAACCATTGTTCCAATGGTTGATGATAGGCTGGGTTTATTTGGGTTGCTGTTGATGACCGCCAATCTCTAGCGACCGAGGACATCCGAGTCCTATGTCCGAATCACTGCGAGGCTTCGCTTCAGGGAATTTGCTCCAAAGCGGCTCAAGATGCAGGATGCAAATAACACGATGTCGGATAGGTGTTTTTTTCTTGTTTGGGGTTGCTTTCCGAAGGAGTGAGCCAGGCAATTCAAAGATCTCTCTTGAAGATCTCTTTGTTGTGGACATGCAGATCCAACATTATTTAATAGTTTCTTTCCTCATGCAGAGAACAGCATCAGCACATGCAAGGCCCGGGCAGTCCTTTGTCGTCAGCAAGCAATCTCCGAGAGAGCAGTCTCGGTGCCAACGGGAATCAATCATTGGATCATTGGAGTAAGAATAGTGAATGAAACAAATATTATATCACTATTAAATATTAGCATATATATCATAGTGTATTATAGTTCATATAGTGTATTTATATCATAGCAATATCATCCAATATATACAAATATTATATCATTGGATGATGGACGATGATTGATGAAGTATTGCTAGATATTGCTAGATATTCAACTATTGGACATGATTGGATCACATTGGATGGCGCTGTGGAATCATTTGGAGCCAGTGCGACCTGAGAGATGCGACAACGTTTTGACATGTTTTGACACCGGCCAGGTCCAGTTCGGTGTTCAGATACCCTGGAGAGCTTGCCGTTGCAACTCGGCTGGAAAGCTAGCAGCGAAACGTAGTGGATCCAATCCAAGTTCAGAGCCTGTGAACAGCTTGGAAATTGAGATACCGAATCATACCCAGTCGTATCTCCTACAGATCGTTTCTGGGTTTCTGCGGCCCAGACGTACTTGAAATTCAGAGACATGAGATTTGATGAGAGAATCTGCTTGGAGAGACTCGGAGAGATGGAAGTGTTTGTTCCTGGTTTGTTCCTGGTCCGACCTATTTGGGTATGGGTCAATACCTATAGATACATTTTTAGTGGGATGAACATCCATTTACCAGCTATTTTGATGTTCACCAGGGGTACCAGGGTTTTGACCCATCCCCATTTGACTGTTGATTTCAATCTGTTGATTTCTGTTGATTTCCTCAGATACTAAGGCAATCATCTCGGCCGAGGCCAAAGGTTTGGCGGTCGCAAGCCGGGATCAGGACTGGCGATGTCGAGGCCATTTCTTCATCAAAGGTCGGAATTCATAGGAATTCCTATGGAATTGTGGCATTACAATGGGGATATATGGGGATATATGGGGATAAAATGGGATAAAGATCAATAAAGTGGGTAATTTTGGCAAGTTGTGAATTGAATGTGGCCTCTGACAACATTACAGGATGAGTTGAAGATTGCACTGAGCGAGATTGCTCAAAATTGCGGAGATTCTTCCAAAGATGAGCAGGTGCAAACAGCGGTGGAGTGATGGAAGGTTGTAAGCCTTGCAGCAGCCTTTGAGAAGGCAATAGATCCTTGCTAAATCCTCAGATCCCCCCTGGAAGAAATGGCAGTTTTTTTGCTGCCGAGTCCTTCACCGAGTGCTTCAAGCAAAAAGCAGTGTCGTTCCCTCCAGCAGCTTGGCCTGACTTGCCGTGCCATTGATAGAAACCCATTGGTTGCTCCAACAATGGCTGTGCCTATCTGTGCCTGGTGATGTGAGCAATGGCTACGTTCAGCCCCTGTTGGTCGATATTTAATGGGGGATTATGTTATACTGCTGGATATATTCGGATATATTCAGGGTTGCTCCAACTAATCATTGGTAAATTATAGCCACAAGGGGGAGTCGTTTTATCACTTCATTTAGCCAATTTACCACCCTTGTACCTGGGGTCTTAGGAGCAACCCTATCGGAAATGATCATGATCCAGCTGGGAATCCCTATGAACCAACCATGGATCCCAGCTTGCAGGCATTGGCTCTGTGGTGGTTCCAGCTTCTTTGGACCTCTGTGAGCCACTGGCTCCACTGTGTGGGATACTTAGTGACCATCTTGAACCATATATTGAACTGTTCATCGGTCGTCGGGTGACATGGACACTGAATTTGGACCTGTGGCACCCAGGTCCATCTTCCTGACTCAGTCTCCATCAGACAAGTGGATTTAGAGTTGGATGATGGGACTGGCAAGAATCGATCGGTGAAGGCTCCAGACATGCAGTGCGCTGTGTGATTGTCTTGGCACGGGCTTTTTGTTTGCTTCAATATACTGTGGATATCTGTGGATGGGATGGAGACATAAATGGAGAAAGTCTCCAAGATTACGCACACATGAACATGCTGTAAGGAATAGCTTGGGTCGAATCCTGTTGCCACATGCAACTATACAAGTTTGACATTAGGAACAAGCAAGCTTGCCGCAGATGGATGAGCTACTTGGAGTTCTGTTCCAGCTGCTTCCTTGATAGTTATTTGAAACAAGTACTCAGACTCCATTAGGTAAGGGCGGAGGCAACATTCTTTCTCGCATACAATAAAATAAAGATCGAATTACAGTAGATCATTTCTATGAAACAATGTAAGATAATGATGTGTATGTCACATCATATAATGTGGTAAGCCCAGTAACAGATCATGCCCAAGTACATACAATTGCCATAAATGGGTGGAACAAAACCATAATGGAGCGTTCCTAACTTTAATGTTAAACTATTACACCCAATTATCATGACATGGTCATTGTAATTGTTACCAACTACCATAAATTATGGTATTGGAATAAAATTATACCAATGACCATAACATTAAAAAATCCGAGCCGCAGGCCCAGATTTTTCGCGAGGATCCTCTGGTCTTGGGGATCTCAGGTGCGGAAGTTGCAAGTTGGGCTGCGCCCGACTGGGATGTTTATTGAACCAGAAGGGGGATATATGGGGATATCATATTCATGGATGTGTACATATTATGAATATGTAAATATGATATAATTATGTAAATGAGTCCTGCAGCGAAGAATCAAAGAGGAAGCGCAGCCTCCGCTCTGGAGTCAAGTAGATCACTAGTTTTCCTGCAAGCGATACCCCCAAGTTTTCCATATATTGTTTTTGTGCAAACTTGTGGCATTCCGTGAACCTAGGGTTTTCGAGATTGCTCATATATATATATATATATTATATATATTATATATACGTATATATATAATATACATACATATCATATATACATATACATCATATTCTATACAATACTACTGTCACTGTATATATATATATACATGTATATACTGTAATATTATAAATATAACTTTAATAATATACATAGCATTGCGTAATGTACATATATAATTTGATGATACTGATATGATATATGTACAAATACAATTATATATATATAGAATATGTACAATGATCATATATATAGTTTATATACATCTGGCAAAATAGCTGGATATATCGCCAAAATGACTAGTGACTAGTGACTATGGGATTTGTCTGAAAATTGGGCAAAACCCTCCAACACATGTTAATGTTGATATGGACCCTGATAGCCAACCATCACATTTTGGGTCGCCTATTTTCAGCAAAACCCACAGGAAAATCATATCATCGACCTCTCTGGACGGTTCAGGCCTTGCGACGCCACAAGAGTGTCAGCAGTTGATCGACTCGCAGGACACGGCAATGAATGCAACGGCAATTAGCGGTGTACCCCAGTTTCAGTAATGCCAATTAACCATTAATGGATTTAATGGCTATCATGCGTCACCCATTTTGTACCCAATATGCACAGTGAAGTTTGCCGCTCCCTGAGTGACCGTCTTTGTTGTGCTATAGTTCTTGAGGATGCATCAAACATATTCCGCAGAAGATTTCCGGAGAGATAATTATATGAGATCACAAACTTATAGGTGAGGCTAAAGCATCCATTCGTATTATGTCAGAATGACAATGGATGTCCCTGTGAAAGTGCTGAGTTTCCTTTTCAGCAATGAGTTCAAGGCTGAGGAACTTGCAGCGTCTAGGACTTGAAAGAGGCGAATCTCAACATGGCCTTCATCAGTGGTGGATCACATTCCAAGTCGCGTCGAACCCTCACCAAGAATTTGTATCCAAACATGCAGGAGCGGGAAGCCATGCAGGGATTGCTATGCAGCTGCCAGTCAAGTTAAGTCGCATTTGCATACATTTGCTGAATTGTTTCAAACTAAGTTGCATCTCATCCTTTGTACATTTCACCGTCCCATCATATACCATCCATTTATACCATCCGAAAGCCAGTCCTCCTTCCATTTCCTTGGCCCAGCTGGAGCAAGGCGCCACAGAGCATCCTTGCTAAGCTGCAGAAGCGCTTCTTCCAGGTGCCCCGACGGCACATGGCAGGCTTCCTAGTCCTACAATCGAAACTGGCAGAAAACCACATGTGATGATAATTATCCACATCCCCACAGTTTCCCCACGTATTTTCGATTGCCATGGTTGACTACTGGAAACATCACCCTGTGGTTACAGCAATCAGGTTTGAAATGGTTTGAACCACCACAAAGGTATGCTGAACCTCCCAAATGGGGAAATATGGGCTGACGTTTGGCGCTGTTTAATGAGCTGGTTGCTGGACAAATCCGGCGGGAGCGAGTGAGAACTATAGTGTCATCATCATTCTCATTGAGTGCTGTTTGTTCTTGGTTCCAAGCTGTAAGATCTGTAAGGGATTCACTTATTTTGTTTAACATCTATCCCTTCTTCCGCCTTGGGTTAGGCCGCACGTGGGGCATCAGGCTACGAACTTTGGTGCCTTGGCTGCGAGGTCTGGTTCCGTGGGCTTTGGCTATGGCATGCTATGGCTCACCTGGCAGGCCCGAGGGACAAGAACCAGTCAATTGGCTTCACTACAAGCCTGGCTATGACACATGGCAGATCTTGGCCACAGCTTTGCGGTTGCGGTTCTTCTCGTTCTGGTATGTTCTGGTGGTTTGCCTACTCCTTGGTTTGATTCAGATCCTCTAGGATTCTATGCCAATGCTTCATTCGTTTGGAAGGTTTCACTAAGATGCGGGCTCTGTCTTATAGCACCCGCAAGATGTCCTGAGACGTCACATGCAAGTTGCTGGTTGTTAGAACATGCTAGAACTGTTTGTTTGTGTAAGGAATATCGACCTCACTGCGACGGCGGTTGTGGCATGGATCCTGTTCCGTCGGGCATGCGAGTGGCATCTTCTTTGTGGCTTGGATGGAGGCACCATAGAGTGCCATAGAGTGAATGTGGCAACCAGCTCAGTGAAATCTGAATTTCAGAGTTTGGGTTGAAGTTTGTCTCTATTCCTTGTCACGCACTCCAAGATTCAGCAATTTACGGAGCAATGAATGCAATAATGTCGGAAAAAAGATCATTAATAGATCATTATTCCTTAGGGCAATTCAAGACAGCCAGCAACCATTGGATCCAATGCATCGGAAGCAAATCATCAAAAAATGCATTGGTTTCTCCATTGCCAGGGATGATTGATGGATAATTATTGGTGGATTGTCTACCCTCTGGTAATTTAACATAGCTATGGAAAATCACCATTTTTCATGGGAAAATTCACTATAAATGGTCATTTTCAATAGCTATGTTAAATTACCAGAGGGTAAGTCCGGAAGATCAAGGCACCTAAAAAAGGGACGTGAGAATCTCTGCTTACTTTTCAGGCTCTACTGCAACGTGGCGGAGCAAGGCAAGGGATGGGAGGCAATGACATCTAAGGAATGCTTCCCCATGCCCCCATATGGCAACCGCGACACTTGTACATGCGTGTATAATTCTTATTGTATGACTATTTACTAAGTACTTACTAATTATTTAAATTTACTAAATACTTACTAAGCTGCTTGCTTTTGGCATTTTTTGGCTGCCCAGTCTCTCACAATCACGCTGCCAATTGATGATGTGTTCCCTGGCAGGTGGCAGCACAATCTTCACGCAAGACACAACAAAGTTCACCCCAGCGCGGGGTGACTTTCTGCTGCTTGATAGCACAGCGGCTATGATCCTTTCCAGTTTGAGCGTATGCAAGGCATAAAGGAGTGTTCTTGGAATTTCCGTCGTAACCTCTGCAACTGCTGCAGCTACTGTTTACTGATATTTACTATTGATCGATGATTTGTTGACAGCTTGCTCGATTTGCTCCATTGTGTTGTTGTGATCGCTATCAACAGTTTCAGGTTCTTTGCTTATAAGTCAGATCCTGACTACATGTCAATGCACGCTGCCTGTCCAGTGCGCCTTTGGCTGCAGAGTGAGTTGCCATGAGTTTGCACCAGCACATACTAGCACCAACTTAGGCCCTACATGGCCCTATCGTTTTTGAATGGGTTTGAAGATTTGTAGAGCTTGAAGGAACCCTTCGAAGAGTTAAGTTAAGATCTCCCAGACATTCCTTTCACATCATTCCATTTGAGGTTGCGAGGCATCAAAAGCACGGCCACACAGTAGTATCGCGAGGCGATCAGCGGCTCCAGCAGCCCGAAGTTGCTGAATGTTGCTGATTTTTTGTTCATCAGTTTGTGCCAAATATGATCAAATGATATCAAATGTACATCTAGTACAAATCTTTGTCGTTGATTGTAGTTGTTAGTTTGCATTTTCTTGCAGCTGGTAGGTTTCATATCATTGAATAAATCATTATTATTGTATATTATAAATTATAAATAATACAGTATCTTATATACCCTCAGGCAGGAAGTGCCGCCCAGAGGTTTATCATGTCACCAACTCTTTAGAGTTTGGGGTTTGTTTAGGGTTTGTCTAGGGTTTCATTGAGGGTTTTTAGTGTTTCTTTTTTTAACCACGGCTTGAATAAGACTTTACTTTCCAGGCTTACTTGGGTCTTCATGTCAGATTTAGGTTTTAGGGTTTAGAGTTTTTGTGTTTTGGAAACAAGTCTCGTCAGCCATTCGACCATTCTGCCGACATCCCAGAATGCACAAATCACTGGCCCTGCGCAGTGAAAGCGCACTTCCCCGGGCAGCACATCCGTCCTGGCCGTAATTTATATATATATATACAGTATATTATATATATATATATACATATCAAATATATATATATATATATAATTCTACATTTAGTCATATGATGTTATATTATAGTTATTCTTATTTATATATACACACTATATATTATATATAGAAAGTTTGATTGCATATTCGCAATATGGTACAATACATCCTGGCAGGGAGTCTCAAAGGACTACACCTGGGAAGACGTGGCGGACCTTGGTCTGCGTGACTTGGCGCGTTGTTTTTTCCAAAAAAATAACAGTTCAAATGGTGAGGAATACCCCAAAATAATTAGTTTAACATATATATATATTATTATGTATAATATAATGTATATATACATATTAATTCTAATATCATATTATCCAAAATTGCAAACAAAAAAAGTGATAATCAATTATCAACATATGTCAGAACTTGTTGATGCAAGAGGAGGGAGAGGATAGTGCTGGTGCTGCTGGTGGCAATCGATTTCTAATGGATGTTGAATTTGGATTGAAGTGAGATGCATCGACAGTACTAAGTGGATGGGCAGCGATTAGAATAACCGTTAACCTTACGCATCCTTACACAAATTGAAAAACATGTTCAAGATTGTTCAAGTGTCATCACCCAATCCAAATCTGAATTCAGCAGCAAATATTGGCAAGACAGAACAAAACAAGGCAGAGCCAATGAGATGAGATCAGACTATCAGCTGCCCCTTCCACTGACTCAGGACGCTCTTCCGAGTTGCTTGGCCGAATCATTGCAAGGGACGGAACTTCGATGACATTTGTCCCAGCAATTCGTTGAATGCGTTCAGTGCTTGCTTAGTACGGTATTTGAAAACATGATCACTTTAAGGCAATTGATCCTTGATCCTTTCTGCTTTGCTGCCTCTTTGCTTGCACCGGCCTCTGGAAACCAAGGCTGTGATCATGTGCTTTAGCTGATAGTGCTTCCAAGCTTTGGCTGGTTCGCAGATGATGCGGAAACTGTCCCTTGAAACGAACTCAAAGTTAGTTTGGAAGGCATAGTGGTGGGAATCTTCAACACCAAAGGCTTGTGTTGACCCACTTTGCTTGGAAAGTAAAAAAGAGACGCAAGATTTGAATTGGATGATATCCTCGCACCAAGAGAGTCAAACGTGTAGCTGCACTGATCTGCACTGTCAAGCGGCACAAAGTCAATGAAGCTGAACCTCATGGAAATACACATCAACATACATCAACACTTCCTTGTGACAGCAACGTCAGGCACCATACTTTGTAATAGTTTGTAGGCATACTGTAATTGATGTTCTATTGACATTACACAGTCTGAAGCCGCCCTCATCCCATGGCTGTGAAGCCCCTGGCCGGGAGCAGGGCAGTGGTGTATGATGTGCGGCCACATATCATCGATGGCCAGCTGGGCCGCCTTTCGTCAGTTGAGGAGTGTAGGGCCATGGCCACGGAAGGTGTTTGGGAGGATGCTACAGATTGCTACAGTATGCTACAGTTGCAGGATTATTTGATAATTAGTACAATTGAGTATATATTTATACGTATATTAATATACATATATCAGAAGCTATCATATCGGTACCGGTTATCATTTGTACACTTCACAAAAGTCAGATCCAAGTGGCCAGGTCAAAACAGCAGACAGTGACAGGAGTTGCAGGCTTCGTCTGTAAAGAGAGCGATCCTCGCTGCCGGAGCCGCCGCAGCCTTTGCCTTTTCCAATAGGAGGACTGGGTTTTCCACTTGGAAATGTTGCAGGCTGAGGCTGATCACCCTCTGGAGACTTTCTCGAAACAGATATCAACAGATTACAGTACACAAATGATATCAAATGATCACAAATGTACACAAGACTGTCTCTGAAGGTTGACATTGCAGTTGTGCTGCGACAGGAGAAAGTCTCGCCTGCACTTGCACAGTGCCATCTCATGGCAAGACCTGGTAAGGCGCGATGTACATCAGCAAGTGTCGAAGACACACTAGCAGGGTATTTTTCTGCAACCATTGTAACCTTCTATTCATTTTTTTGGCTCATTTAATCCTGGCATCATAGCAACCTGCAGGGCTTCCTAGGCCAATACATGAGGTACCGGACATTCTTTGCCGTTCCTTCGCGCACACGCCTGACACAGGCGCTCAGATGTGCCGGAAAAACCCCGCGAATTCTGTGCCTCCTGGGGCTGTGGTTGTGCTGGAGGCAGGAAACCTTATCCCTACACGAAGGAGGAGGACCTCAATTTGCTTCGCTGCTTTCCCAGAAGTGCATTGGTTAATAGTTCTTCATTCATCTCTAACGTTCTACAGCCGAGTTGTTTGGGGTTCCTTGATATCAATAATGATCTTCATAATTAAATAGAAATTATAGGGGCAGGACTGAGGGTTTGCCGGGAACGGAATGATTAACGTCTTAAGGAGGCACATTTCACTGCGCAGGTGCAGCGTTTTTTACCTTGGTACATCTGCGCATTATGTCCCAAGACGAATTTCTAGAAAAACAGTCGGAAAAGTGAGCCCTCTGCGGACTTCATGCGTTTCGGCCTTTTCCCCTTTGTCACTTTTTTGGCGGCCAGTCTGGCGTGTTCATATGTCATCTCGCCACAGTCTGTGCACTTCTCCACATTGTATGCATCCCTATAAATGAAACCCTAACCTAGTAGAAGTACAGTATGTTTATTTGTTCCATGAGGCCGGTGGATTTTATAACTTTTGGAAAACCCGCTGGCATGATGATGCTTCCAATGGCTTGCTGGCTCCGCACTCGGGGCGGCAAGCCCTTCGGGCCACCCCAGGACTACTTTCGCTCCCATCCCGCAGCCGCAGTTCTTGCGACTTGGTGCCATGGTCTGGAGCTGCGGCCCTCGATGTGGGCGGGGGAGCCGAGGGGCTACCGCACCCGTGGCAAGCTGGCTGTGGGAGGAGGGAGAAGTGGCATCGTCATCGGGCTCTTCAAACGAGGAACTTGGAAGGTGGGAATTATGGGAATCATCTCCTGGGATCATTGGGAGGAAGCTGAATTCTTCTTGGCCATTTCTGGCGAACTTTTTGGAGTAACATGTTTCAACCAACTGCTGATTTTGGTCATTTTCATTGATTTTGGAAATTAGTACTGGGATCCAATGTCTTCCAATTTTGTGGCTGTGCGGCTTGAACCAAAGCGCTGTTGTTAGGTGCTGCCAGTAGCTGGTTGCGTCGTGAATCATCCGCGCCTCATGATGGCGGTCCAAAGGGTTCAGCAGGCATCAGCGCACTGAGTGATGGTCTGGGCTTACTGGTTATATAAGTTATATATTATATACAAATTGGTTGGATATCCTTCAAGTCATGGTAAGATTGGTAGGTATGCATCGATTATAGCATCATGTGCAGTCAGTACTCTTGAAGACTGCTGGATATGTCGTGAAATATCACCAGACATCAGATGTTGAAGCTAGATTAGCGACAGCTGGATTTAACAGCCACACGTGGCATCTTGAAATGTCAACCCTGCATGTTGATAAGGCCAGTTGTGCAATGTCGTACAGTTCTGTTTCATTAATCTTTCATAGAAGATTGTCACCTCTCCTTGGGCAATTCCTTATCAAATATGTTTTTTCTCAGCCAGGGTTACTTGGATTTGAGAATTGAAGGAAACAATTCGCCAATATTCGCCAGAAAACCCCCATGTTCATGGTGAATCCATGGTAATCCATATTTCATAGTTGAATATAGGACATCCATCCCCGTTCCAATTTCCAGCACAGAATGGGCGGCCTTGTGCCCTATATAACAGGTTTTTTTTCTCGGTAAAAATCAGATTCCAACATGGGGGCCCGGGGGCCCTTTGTAGCAACAGGTTGGGTTTAGGGTCCCCGCTGAATTGTCCAACCAATCCTTGGGGCCCTGCAGCTTCTCAAGCGCCTGGACATCCGACCTTTCGATCACGACGCCTCGCTCGAAGATCTCGAGACTGCTGCCGTCAGATATCTGGAGCTGACGCTGGAGCGTGGGAGTGGCACCTGGGCACCACAAAGGGGCCGAAATCGTCACCATTCGTCACCGATAGCCCAAAAGTGCGAAAAAATGGTGGGTTTACAGGGGGGAAGTGATGGCACTTGATGATACTTAGTGAATTTAATAGGATTTTGGATGACAAAATGGTTTCGGAATTTTGAGACAACCTGGCTCCATCTGAATGCAATCTCAGCTGCAGCTGTTTGTTCAAACGAATGACCTTGTTCCATTTTTTTCCTGATGTCCATTTCTATTCCATTTCGGTGAGTCATGTTTGCCAACTTCTGAGATCAACTTTCCAAACATGACATGTCCAATGTTTTTCCATCCTTAAACAATAGCTCCCATTCAACAATACTGGGTCTAGCTATAAATATATCACACGCAGTACACGGCAGAATTAGGTCTGGTGCAGCTGGCGATCGCTCCTTTGCTTCATCAGCGAAAGTAGTTCATTGGCTCCATGGGCTTTGTCTTAAAATGGACATATCCATAAAACAAATGCCATTTGTCCATGGGAAAATGATGACAAGCATCACACTTTTAAGTTTTCAGGTACTGTTTTCAGACAACCTAATTTAATCTATATTATATATATATTGATTATTTTGTTCTGTCTGCGCAATCACAATCTCAATCATACATATGATATGACACCATATTATATGATATTATATGATCTCATGTCAAACACAGAGTTTCTTGGAACATCGATGCTTCCCGCGTAGGTTTGGAACGGTGGAGAGCAGGCAGGTTTTTTTTCGCCGTGGTGCTGCGAGATGTGAGCTGAGAACGTTTTTATCGTGGTACAGGTGAATCCTCGCGTCGAAGCATTGCTGCAAGAGCTTTGGGCATCAGATGCCTCCGATCGCCACAGCTTTTGGCATTCGATTTGGGTGCCGGCGATGGGCAGTGGCAGAGTTGAACTATGTTCAACTACTCAAAAGTGAGCATGTAGACTGCATGTAGTATATGTAGCTTGAACAAGAACCAACTGATATGATATCGATTATATGCGCTTATCACCTCTCAAACTTACATCTTCTCAGGGGTTTTAACATGTTATAACACGTTATAACGAGGCTGAAACCCAGTTCCTAAGCACGGAACCTCATTTTCTGCCAGGTGCACTGGCGCGATCCAGACCCTGCCCTGCTGCGGGCCATCCATTCCAAACGAGCTGAGGCATGGCAACAGGCTACCGGGACGGCAGGGCGGATGGGTCATGCCATTCTTCATTGCATCCGCAAAAAAAGGGGGATGGTTCATAGGTCGAAGGCTTCAGAATAGAATGAAGTAGACGATCACTGACGATCACACATGTTTCTCATGTTTCGGGACTGATTTTGGACCAATACCAAAATATCTCCAAATACAACATACAATTGTTCACATACACTCCTTGAATTGATGTATCTAACTATGTGTGATTATGTGTGTGTTTGATAGATTTTGATAGGGGTACCCAGCAAATGGGTGCTCGGAATTATGATGATCAATACAGGATGGGGCCCCCAAGATAGCGTTCAGTTGGTTTATAAGTGGCTTAACAATTGTTTATGGTAGATATAACATGATATAACTATAGTATTCATGGGGATTATTTCATGGTTTATAAACCAACTTATAACTGGGGGCCCTATCCTGTACCGTATGATAAAACCATGGGATTTTGAGGTCCCTAACAGACACTGCGCAATGACCATGGCAGGTCCGACCACTGCGCGGCTCTGGTCATGTGCGCCGATGGTTTGGGTGGGCCGAAAATCTCATGGTTCATCAGCATTTTCCTATGAGAGTTGCGCCTAAAATTGCCATGACTTGGGGGAATACTTTTTTTTTTGCTGAGAAGGCCACTTTGAGCACCAAAGGTTCCAACATGTTCCAACAATTCCATGGTTTCGCTCCCTGAACATCGGCGTTGATGGCACAAAGGGGTTGTCTTCAGTGACTTTGGGAGGTGGTGGAATGCCTGGACGGCTTGCACTTCTCCTTTGGCCCGGCAAGCTTTCAGCAAGTCAATCTCCAAGTCTTTGAGAAGATCCTGCAGGAGAGTCTCCATATGTCTCCATGGATTTCATGGCCATTTCATGGGAATTTCATGGGAATTTCATGGGGATTTATGGATGCCATGTCGTCGCCCCGCACAGCATACATGCCTTGGCGGCAATCGGCTTCAAGCTTAGGAAGCTTAGGAAGCTTCCAGAATTATGACATGACTTTAGGACTGATACACAAATAACATCAAAATAATATCAAACAGTTTGTTGTTTGGATTGTGATCCAACAGCAAGTGGTTTGGGTAGAAAATTATGTTTAAACAGTATGATATATTTTCGTCTTGGCACCAAACATCAAAGAACCCTTCACTTGCTGGATAAATCCATCCTAGCAGAAACTCCAGGTGCTTGACTTTTCAGACCTCCTCTTCGCCTCGGCAGCTGATAAGGGAATTATCCGAATTATCCACAACAGACATCATCAGCCACTCATCACAGCTTATGACAGCTGCCGATCTTCCTTGAATGGCCCCGTGCAGCCGTAGCGCTGACGCGGCTTTGTCCACGTGCTATGGACGATGAGATTCTGGAGGATTGCAGCGGGAACTTTTGGGTAGCACGGGTAGCAACAGGCACCTAGCCGACCTAGGTTGCTCGATTCGGCGAACTGAGCCATTGAACATAGTTTGAGGATGGTTTGATGGTTCGATGATGTTTGATGATTTTTGATGGATTTTGTTTGAAGTTGAAAGGAGATCCACTACCTCACTGGTCGCGGGCTTCAAGGATACAAGCAGCTGCAGCGCAGCTCAGCAGCAAAGTGGGTGTGGCAAATTCAACATTCAACATGGCCCTGTGAAACGTTGTAAAAAAAAAGGCAACTTGGACGTGTTTTGACCAGAAGATTCTTGAAACAATTCATGTTCCGGGTCTAGCCTATATGTGAGAATGTCCCATGTTCCGTTGCGTTCAAGTATTTTGAGAAATCATTTGCAGTGCAATATGTGTACGCATAGAATTGCTTGCAGTGGCCTTCTCCACGATTCGATTTCAGGCGCGGTTGAAGAGGGAAAAGTTTCTGTTGCGTGCTCAGATAAGACCAGAGCTGCGCATAGGGGAACGGTGAGCAAGACAAGAGGAGGAGTCACCTTTGTGTCAGACTGGTAGCAATATGACGTGGCCATTCACAAATGCAAGCACGATTACTGTGCGTCTCCTGTTCCTCATGATTCCCAAGTAAATTGAACATATTGAACGGGCATCGGCCCACTGAGGGAGCTTCATGGCCATATCAAATCTACCTGAGCCATGGCTGAGTTGGGCAAGGTGGTCGCAATATCGTTAGTCCCAGAGGGATCTTAGGAGAGATTTGCAACATTTTGCAACCAAGGAACAACGCGGTGATGACCGGCAACATCACCACCTTGCGATATTTGGTGGATGAGGTTGGCGTGAAGACCTTGAACTCAGATTGCAAGGGCTACAGCCCCTTGCAGATGGCCGTGGTGTGGGGCCAGCATGGACCCCAGGACCTAGTCTATCGATGTTTGTCGGCATTTGTAATGGTGAACACCTTTTACATATTTTTACATATTTCTACATATTTTTACATACGTGTCATCGCACTTGCGACATGCTTGTGGCACAAGGGACAGTGTTGCTTCAGTGACTTTGGCTCAATTTCAACGCCTGTAAACTGTGGAAAACTGACAGATGGAACTTTCAACAGCAATCGATTAGGTACCCAGCGGTACCCGTGCTTCACAGCCGAGGCTGGACATTTTGGTGTATTTGCTGACACGTGGCGCAGAACCTTATCTCTGGACAAGCAAATCTGTGGTTGACCAAACCCAACGCCGGCAAGTGCGCCTCCAGGTTGGAATCGATTTGAAGTCAGCAAAAGATTCATATTAACCGACATAATAGATGTTGGGAGAGGAGCGTTGAGACAAAATGGATGTGAATAAGATGGATGTAATGTATGAGAGAGAGCAGACTGCAGATGGTACGGTGTTGTCGGTGTTGTACTTAAGACTGAGAGATTTGAGCACCACGGTGTTTAAGCCGCGGCCAGGCATCCTTATCCAAATCAGAAGAACATCCTGACACCTGCAACTTGGATCCTCAGCAGATCTTAGAGCTCTATGAGAAGGGTATCTTGGCTGCGAAGGATTCCACCATATTCCACCAGGATTTTGGAAAATTGCACTGGACATCAAAAAAAACTGAGCAAAGATCTCGTTGTTGGTATTTGTTTCTTTCCAGCATTGCTTAAAACATCTTAAAACCATGGAGTTTTACCACTTTTGCATATTGGCATAATCTGGCATAAGTGACCTTGCTGAGGGGAAAGACCCTGCTTACATGAGTGAAAGATAGTGAAAGAGGGTCTTGTCATATTTCATAGTTGATCAATGTTGATCATATTGAGCATTTTCTGAGCTATAGCAGCTATCTAAACCTGCACCTCAGAGCCATGAAGCGAGGCAAAGTCATGCTAGAGGTCCTGGAGGGAGTCGAGGACAGGGCAGCAACGGACATACCTTGGTGCGATCAAATATCATCACATGCGAATCAAATGGATCTAAATTGGAGAACAACAAGAATAACATATAAATAGAATATAATAGAGGTGTGAGCAGTGAAACTTATTTTGTTTGTGATCATTGCCCTCTGTCCACAGGCCTATGGTTCTTACAACGCCTGGGCTGTGCGACATCGCGGCTTGTCACACCACATTTGTTGCAGTGTATAAAGAACGGACGAATCTTCTTGTTGAAATCAAGCACTTCCAGCAAGGCATCCGAAAAAAGTCAGCTAAATCATAAGATCAATCCAATGAATATCAACTCAGCATCTCAGCATTTCCAATCCTTTCCAGTGTTCCACTCCCTTCCCCAGCCCAGGCAGCCACCCTTTGGTTCGCCGCTTCAGCTGGGACTTGGGGGATCCGGAGCCACGCCTTCGTTTGGTCGTCCTGCGAGTGCCTGGGTCCGGTGATCGCTGAAGGATTCACGGCTACGCTGATTCATGGGGAATATGGGGATGTAACTGATGTAACCAACAAAGATAGTGAACAAATCTGGAAAACATTGGTATATTCATGGGATATCATGGGATATTTGATATTCCATGGTATATTCATGAGATGTTCATTGAATCAACGTGAATGCTTTCCTGGGGATTTCCCTCAAAGCCATCCATTGAATCATACCGTCATAGCCCAGATGTTTGATGATCAATATTTATAGATGGGGTATGACAAAGAACTGGGATATCCTGTGATTTCAGGTCCCAATAAATGGGGATAGCGGGATAGCACATGACACGTATACTCAATAGATTCACCATATTTAACAATATGTTTCATCTCCATGTTCAACCTATCTTTACGGTGGTTTGAAGTTAAGATCGGGAAGCAAACATGATGATCAACCATCAGGTATATTGGGGTAGTTATAGTTTGTTTTCTGGTAGTCAGTTTGTAAACTGGATGGTGGTTCAAAAAAGATACTACAGTTACTCAGTAATCATAGTAATCTATACAGCAGATATATTCAACCCATTTCACACATGATTACAGTATCCCAGATGGATAATTTTGTTTAGAGGATCTTCCTCGATGGCAAGACGCCCACTTTACTCGTATCACGGGCGTGTGAAATGCGTGGATGTCATGAAGAGATTTAAGGAGTGTTGAGATAAAAGATATAACATGTGTGTAAAAACGACACATTTGGTTGAGCCGCACATCAATCCAAACATCATTGAACTTCCTTAGATTCATTTCATAACTTGCGTACTGTCTTGTTTGCTTCATCCACAACACGCGTCAGTTCATCCCCACGCTCTGATTCTGGCGAATCGGGCAACCTTGCTCCCCAGCAGCGAGCGCGAGGCTGGCAAAGTGCAAGGTCTGATGAGAACTGAAAACCGCTGTCGGATCTTCATGGCCATCGGAATAGTCCCATCCCCATCCATCCCCCATATATCCTATTATGTCCTCATATGCAAGACCCCCCAGAAACCATGGGCATAGCACTGGAATCACTGGAAGCTATGGCACTATAGTATTAAACACCTCCCACTGGTCCACTGAACCAACTTCCAGTGCTTCGATGAATCTCTAGGCGTTGGAGCCAAGCATGGAGCCCAAAGGAGAAGCTCTGACGAAGGTGCGCCATGCATATCAGATTCCCGCAGCTATTGATGAGATATTCACGATGACATAAAGTGAGTCAATCGTGTGCAAGTTGTTGGTTGATTCAAAAGTATTGTGAACCAGTCTTATTATGTAATTATGTAAGACTAAAATTTATACTTCAGCGGTTTATCGATGCATCAGCTGCTCTGTCACTGCTTCAAAGCAGCAAAGTCCCAGTCCTACTATGATTTCTTGTTGTTCCCACAACATCCCACTTCTATGGGCCCCCTTTCCGTATACCTTTCCCAGGTTGAGTTGATCCAGATGGATCCAGATGGATACAGATGGCCTTCCCCGTCTGCCAGGCCCTTGGCAGTTTGGGCCTGGGGCATCGTGCGCACGAGCTGCAGGATGCGTTACAGGTCTTTACTGTGCCGCAACTCCGAGAGAAACAGCTTACGCGCAAGGACGGCATGTTGGAAAATGGATGGAAAATGCTTGGAGATGTTGGAGATGGAAAATGCTATCGAGTAAACTGCACAGCGAGTGTGCAGATAGTGCACAGTGTCAAATTGTGATTATTTGATTCGGTGAGGGAATCACCAAGATGATGAGAAGTGGCAGGACTTTGACAACTGCTTGCGGCCAGTGGCCTTGCTTTCAGATGGTGAACATCGACGTCTTTGGCGCTTCATCATGGAATTGCAACTTGGTCAGCACAGCTTTCAGATGTTTGTAGTGGAGACAAGTCCTGTTCATATTTAAAGCATGTTTCTTAGCAGGGTCTAGAGATTCTAAACACACTGAGTTTAGGTCAGCGGACAAAGCTAGACAAATGCATGCAATTGACTACACTTTGGCGAACGCCAAAGGGAAGCTCGTCAAAGTTATCAACGACCTCTTGTCACCAGCCATGGTTGCGACTGAGGCAAGAGAACCAGCAGAACCAGCAGAACCAGCAGAACCAGCAGCAAAAGGTCAAGAGCTCCAAAGCAAATGGTGCCACGAATGCCAAGGCATTCCGCTCCAATGATTGGGGATGCATCAGATGCACGATATTCTTTTTAATGATTGGATCGCAGATTTGTTTCTTCAACACTCTTCAACAATCCAACATGTATCAACAGTTTATGAATATTTTTTATCAATCATGTCATGTGAGATACGGTGATATGTCGATATATCAATGTGACATGCAACTGGTTGGTCATGGCACGTTTTTGACCCCACGTGGCCATCACCAGGCAGCGCTCTTAGCCATGTCACGGCCGTCACGGCCGTCACGGCCCGTCGCGAAGGCAGCGCAGGAGAGCACAGCAGGTGCCATGACGCAGATGCTCCATATAGACTCCATAGGTGTAATAGTCAATTATGGTTGATGGTGATTGGTTGGTGAAATATGGTTTGATGATGTTTGATATTATAATATATTATATATATAGAGAGAGATACATGTGTGTGTAGTAGTAATGATTAGGTATGGATATTTATATGATGGTCACCTTTATACATTTACATCAGACAATCAGATATTGATATGTATACTGTATTAATATATTATTATATTATATTATATATACACGGTTCATCGATTGTCAATGTTGAATGGAGTTTGCAACACCAACAACTATTCCACCATGGCCATTTGCGACCTGCCTTTTTTTGCATGACGATGGAGAACCCTCCAGGCAATGCAGGTCGACCAAAGATGGATGGCTTTGCCGATGGTCTGCAGCTGATCTTCAACGAAGCCTTGCCGGACACAGCCTTCACACTTGTAGCGCCCAATAGCATTTGGTGAAATTTGGATCTATGGAATCTATGGGTCTGAGAATCGCTTGAAGAGAGTTGATATGATGATGATGATGATGATGATGATGATGACGATGATGATGATGATGACGACGACGACGATGATGATGATGATAGGGTGTGGGGATAGTTTAAAGATCTTGGAGAGAGATTTCGCTAATCCACGCATTTCTCTCATAGTGGGATGCATTGGATTGAACCATGGCACCTGCTGTGGTCAGTCTATACTTGACAATATTTGACACGTCAGAGCCAGATTTAATTCCACGCCATTGCGCACATTTCAGGTGTCTTTTTGCTATGGCCTGAGATTAAGCAGGTAGAATCATTTGTGCCGATCAAGATCGTCGGCTCCAACGCCGCGAGCAATTTTTGGTGCTTCCATATTTTCCCTGGGCCCTTGCGGCCCTTGCGTGGTTCTCTACGGGAAGCAACACCCAGTCCGAGTCTGTGCAATCTAAGAGAGATGAGTCTCATTTGGAGTTGTCGGATGTTCTCGGACTCGGACACATGACTTCACTATACTTCACTATATATCATTTGAAACTCTTTAAGGTTAATTCATGGGTGAAGGATCTGGACATATTTTCACACAAAAGTTTCTCAGTGATTGTCTACCCACGAAGTTTTGTATTGGCAAAGATGGCCATCACAGACCTTCACTTTGGCGTCGAGCCGATCTGTGGAATGTCACAGAGCTCAAGCCACGCACGCAGAGCGCGCGGCTCCAATGGCCATTGGCATTTTTGCCAAAAATGCTGTGCCAAGATGTCAATGTGGGCAAGATGTGAGAAGCTCGCGAGAGATCATTTGCCACTGACATGTTCCGAAGACACGAACACATTTTGACATGCACTTATTATGTTTGGGATCTTTTGGGCACTGAGTTACTGAGCTGTATTCACAGCAACTAGGCGAATCACATCGAATCACACATTTTCTTCGCTGCACGGCAGGACATGAAGCTGGCATTGATGGAACTGCTTGGTACCTTGCCAGTGAGGTTGTACGATTTTTAGCATAGATCAAAGAGACGGAGTTACCTAGGAGGGATAATTTTTGGGATGTTTCTAGCAGCATCTCATCAGTTGACCACGATGTGGATGCTAAGATGAAGCAAATGGTACTTTTGCATCGGCTTTTCAAGACATATCTCCTGATTTGAGGTATGTCAAGGTGGCTATACATATTTCATGAGGTGATATCGGAAGAAATGATGACGGCCGCTTGCGTATTTTGGAGCCTTGGTGCAATGAAATTATCATCGCCACTGTGACAATGGATGATTAGTGCAATCCTTGAAGCAGCAGTTTGTTCACAGAATTTGGGCAACATGTTTGCCAAAGAATCGTCATGTTGTCCCATCTTTGAATCTGTGGTCACTGGGGTCCCAAAAGATTTCTCTCTCCATATAATATAATGATGTAGAATCAGATTGAATCAGATCCTTATGAATGCTCATAAATTTACATAAAACCTCTATGTTGGACGATAAGGGACTATGGTTTCCAGTTGATATTTTCCCGTAAATCAGCCCATGTTTAGCGATGTTTGGTGTTTGGCGGTGGGTTTCCACCCAGGAGCTGTGCAGCGGTGTGGGTGTTATTGGTTTGAGCTTGGCGCATGCGGCCTCCCAGGACAAAGGTGACCTGGTAAAACCCAGCCTATGGAAGAAGGGGGTTGTTCCAAATAACGGTTCACTTCTATCATATGCTATATGCAATTCTAACGATGTTATAGGATAGTCTGTGTGCTTCAGTGAAAATTGTGTTGCACATTACTAGAATATTGAAAGGAACGTGTGACTTGTGGTTGATGATATTCAAATAAAATTAAAACATCATTTGAATCACTATATAGTCAACATATGGGTATGGATCAATACCTATTAATACCATTTTTAGTGGGATGAACATCCATAAATCCCAGCTATTTTGATGTTCACCAGGGGTACCAGGGTTTTGACCCATCCCCATATGTCAAAATGATATTCTGCAACTGACATCCCCAAGTCATGGGTGCAGGACCTGAAGGTGAGCCTCCTGAGCACGGATGTGAATCCAAATTGTGCCGCGGTCAGTGGCCCCCCGGTGTTTTCGATCTTGAAAACAATGGAAAAACCCAGGTGGAACTATGGGGAAGATCTATATAATCTTCGGTCAAAGAGGAAAATAATACACCTGGAATTGGGAATCTAATCTTGCGGCATATCCGCCTTGGTGTGTCTGCATGATTCTGCCATAATTCTGAAATACAGTTTGCTTGATTCATGGTATCTAAGCGAAGCATGGCAAGATTTGTACTTTATACCTTCGGACTCCTTTGGAAGCAGAGCTTCAAACTGTTGCCACGAGTATCGGTAGGCCTATCATTGGGGGGGCAGGGCGGTGCTTTAATTCTGACAAGTCTTTGAACGCATCAACTGACATCATTGCCAGTTGCAAAATACAACAATGTTTGCAGTTCGATGTTTGGCGTTCTACAGAAGTTCTACAGCAACCAAAATGTGGCGATGACGAGGTGCAGATCTTTTCCATGAGAATGCCAAGCGGACTTTTCCAGAGGAGCTTCCCATGGGCGAGCAGCGAATAGAGTGTGTTTGATATGCTGTGGTATTGTATTCATCATCCCTTGAAGCCTTGTAAAAGACATAAAAAGACATAAAAAGACAACTATAGACCAATGATGACCAATGATGACCAATGATGACCAATGATCACAGGCAAGAGAGATGCCAGACTTAATTAAAGTGAATGGTGGTGCCATGTGCTGCCATTGGCCTGACATGTAGACAAGTCATCCAGGAGTTTGTACAGCTGGGTCATTCATGCCACGGCCAGGAGCAGGACTGTGATGTGAAATTCTCAGCATGCACAGCTGCGGAGGCATTGAGAGAATCGTTTGTAATGACCGGATTCCAAGGAGGGCGGAGATGTCAGATTTGTGATTCATGCTCTGAACCAAGACAACCAATGCAGCAATCGTTGTGTCACAGTAGGCCACAAGTTGTTGGGAAAATGGTGCGGATCATTTTTTAAGCATTTATCATGAGACTTCAGGAGTGGAATCTATACTATAGTTGTTTCAAAGTGCAGCTCATATCAAGTGTCTTTTGTCAATGGAATATCCTTGGAACATCCCAAATAATCACATCCCCCAATATTTCATCCCTCCATATCAGCTCTGAACATAAATCATGGTAAATCCCAATACTAAACCGGGGGGTTCTCAGAGCACAGCTGAGCCAGGCTTTAGCTGCTCTTGCTTCAGATGGAGCTGATGTTGCCTGGTGAAGCAACATGGGTTCGTCCCAAATTGATGGGGAAACATGGAAAAACCATGGGAAAACCATGGAAAACCACGGGTGAATGATCATTTTCCCCATGAGAATGGCCTGAGAATGGAGTAAACTCAATCGAGTCTACTCCACTCTCAGACAAACCCACCTTTTGAAGCAGGACATGAGGCGTCCAACCACTCCAACCACGCTTTCCTGGGCCCAGGTTCTCGTGATTGACCCACCCCGTCGTGGCCTAGCAGACAGACGCTTGCGCCAACGGCTGGAGGGTGGAGAGGACAGCGATGAAATGCTCTTGCAAATATGGTGCCTGCAGGGCTCTAGATTGCTCCTATCCTAGATTTCAAAATATATTTGGAGGAATTCCATAGTCAGACTCTTGATCGAAGTTCTGAACATATAAATCCTAGGCAACTGATGAGTGACCTCCCCCAAATGACCTTGATAGATGCAACCCAGAACTGCTGGGAGGTCACTCTTAAACATTCACAGCAGGACCAAGCAGCAGCTATTTGCAACTCTGGAGTGCAAGCCGAGCCTTGGCAAAAACTGCAGTTCTGCCCGTTCTGCTCAAGGAACTGATGGGACTTGATGACAAGCACAAGATATCACAAGATATCACAGAATGATTGAGCAACCCGGAACAACCTGGAACAACCCGAACAGAAGCATGGCATTTTGATCATGTGGATTCATTTGGTACATTACAGAGGTAAGCCCGGTAAGCCCATGTAAGCCCCCAAGTACTACTTGCACCAGTGGAGATAGTAGAGGCGCTATCCGGAATCCTAATTTCAGGAACAATTTCAAACAGCGGGCGCATGATGGAACTCAAAGCTTCAGCATTATGTCCTTGGGAGTTCCTTGTGAATTCGACGGGTAAAAGATGCTGTTGACTGGAACATCGTTGCAAGTGAGGTCATCTACATGAGTTGTTCCTCGTCTGAGACATATTCCAGGCAGTTTGTGGAGAACATTGGAGAATGGGGCCCCCCAGTGATGTTTGTTGGTTTATAAACCATGAAATAATCCCCATTAACTATAGTAACTATAGTTATATCTACCATTTACCATCCTGTATGGTTGGTTGTTCCCATGGCCTTTTTGTTCCGTTTCGGACGTGCGGACGGCTCCCAGGTGGGCACGACAGTTTCATGGCAGATGCAGAACGGCTGATGAGCGGAACCAACGCTGGCGCCTTCCAGTTAAAGAGCCTTAGCGGCTTGGAAACACATTCGAGTGCAAGATTGTGCAAGCCAGAAAATGCTGGAAACAGGAACGCCAGATGGGTTAGTGTGTATTTGTGTTTGTTGATGATTGTCAGTGAATGTGGTAGATCAGTTGTAAATAATCAACTCAATTGGGTACGGCCCGGGTACGGCAGGATTAAGCCACCGGGTATGGTTTCGTAGTGGCTTCACCACATCACTCTTGGAAGTTGAAAGTATCCCACAGCCAGTGGGTTACCAATTTCAAGACTTGGAGATCCCAAAGGCATGGCTTTGCAGACCGTATCATACCGTTTTGGAGGAAGTTTGAGGTGATTTTGAGCAAACAAAAACCATCAAAAACCCTTTTAGGCTCCGGGAATGTAACTAGGTGTTTGGGTGTGTAATTATCAAGGTTTGTGTCTGAATTTTGGTGCGGACATGTTTATGGAATGTTTCTACCTTACTGATCCTTACTGTATCTTGCTGTAAATCACAAGACGCTCTGTGATAGCGGAGGCTCCCTTGGCTCCCAGGTTGCTACGACATGTTTCCCTACACTCCGCATCTGGAGATCCTGGGGATTTTCCGTCGAAACCAGGGAACCCGGCCGGCGATCCGGCGGGATGTGCGTGCCAACACAGTCCAGGCGATGGGGAACAAGTTTTGGGATACAGTTTGAATGCCCAGAATAATAAGTTATAAGTCAGTGGTTGTTAATAATACCAGTTGTATATAGTTGTATTAATGTTGTATTATATCATATATATCCAGATATAGTTTTTGTATATTCAATGACTGATAAGTGAGGATCGAGTCTGACAGAAGAGGGAAAGAACAGCCAAGTCAACTCTCCACCTAATGTCAATTTCCTCGTCATTTTTGGGAGACAGCTGCGTTTGTCAAAACAGTAATTTAAGTTCAGGAAATAGCTTGATGCATGATGAGTAACATGTTTGTATAAAATCATCTTTGATCCAAGTGTTCTTGCTCCGAAGGCTCAAGCGGACCAAGGGCAAAAGCTGCAGTGCCAGTTCATCATTGGCATCGAACAGGACGCAGCTCGCAGGCGTCTCCCTTTTCACAGCGATTAAAGCAGTGGGGTCCTTGCACTGAGGAGAGGCATCCTAAATTTTCCATCACAATGCGGGCTCCAGGACAGGGCTTTCAATGTCAAACAGCGCTTGCTGGGCACTCGTGGACATCATGTGCAACTCGGTGGGATCGTACTGCCTCTCTCACAAGAATCACGTGGTGATCCCCTCGTCTACAACACAATCCAATTATATAGATCCAAATAGTAGCCCTAATGAGCCCGCCCCAACACAAAATCACCTCGTCCGGTCAACTGCTCTCTCTCTCTCTCTCTTTTCTCTCTCTCTCTCTCTCTCTTTCTCTTTCTTGCTTTCTCCCTTTCTCCCTTTCTCTCTTTCTGTTTTTCTTTCCTTTCCTTCCTTCCCTCCCTCCTTGCTTCCTTGCTTCCTTGCTTCCTTGCTTCCTTGCTTACTTCCTTCCTTCCTTCCATTTCTCTCTCTCTCTCTCTCTCAGCCAGTTTCTTTGATTTCCTTTTCGCATCTTTCTTTGGGGCTCATCCTGTCCGGGTGAAAATTAACGGCACAAACTTCGTTGTGCTACTAGAAACTCGGCCAATTTTGTGGATCCGTCGGCATAACCAAATGACTTGACCCGACGGCATCCGACGGCTACAGGAAGCTGATCGCCCAACGTGCTGACTGCAAGTTGCGTCTACGTGGCTGGGGCTCTGGCTTCAAGGTGAATGGTGCCTGGGGTGACCGGGGTGGCTGGTGATAGGGTGGGATCCTACGTCACAAAGTGGTATTGTGTGTATAGTATTGTATAGTACTTGACCTCAGGCTCAAGCTTCTTAATGTAAACTCCAATCTCCGGAGAGAACTCGATTCTGCATATGCTGCGGCCAAAAGTTCAGGTTTTCTGTGGAAGCCATGCCAGGAGGGTCCACGACGTCGTGAGTCAATGGACCCCCTGATGCTGTGTATTAGCAGCAAGAACGAGAGCAAACATCGAGAGGCAGTGACTTGGAGATGTTTGGCTTGCTTGTTCGGCATACTTTCACGGGGCCTCAAATGTTTTTACCTTGCAACTTGGAGTTGAAAGTCTTCAGCCTTGGAACCCTCCAACCTCTTGGCCTAGGTGGAGCTAGTACAGGGACTGGTGGAAGATGTCTACCAACAGCAGCTGGGATAGCAGCTTCTCTGTGTGCAAACTTTCGGGAAAATGATTAGCCATTAAAATCATTAAATTCAATCATTATATATCATTATATCAAGAAAGAATTCTTATGAATTAAGATTCAGAAGCATCACGACTGGGCTTTTGGGAGTCGGCAAAAAGCTGAGTGACAAAGCTTGTAACCTTGGCTTGAGGTCAATCCCAGCTGCAGATGTGGGTCAGAAATGGAACAGTACATTATACGCCAAATATATTGGCATTTCGACCGAGAACTTGGACCAAAGTTGGGCCCGTTTGTAGAAACTTTGGCCCAACTTGGGCCCAACACGGACCCAACGTTTTTTCGTGGGTATTTCAATGGTATTTCGGTATTTCCAACTTTTTGGCCTTGTGGTAGGTTCGTACTGGGCTATGCTACCCATGTTGGGTCTGCGTTGGGTCCAAATTGGATCGTAGCACAGCTGCCGCCAAACGGGCCCAAGTTGCACCAACCCCATTTGCGAACAGTTTTGGACAATCCCAAACAGGCAAATAACTAATTAAACAGATGAGCAGGCTTAATTGCATCCAATATGTGGTTTCCAAGATTGGTTTTCAATGGTCCATCATCATTTTCTCCGCTAAAATCATTGCTTGGGGTCCATCCTTCATGCTTGGACAATGCCAGTTACAGATGGCCGCACCAGGTATCGGTCCTTCAAAGATGCCCGTGGAGAGGTGGCACCTGAGCTGAAGGCTTGGTGCTGGGATGGAGCATGTCCCCGAAACAAAACCAAGCTTCATCGTCGTCGCCAGCAGCAGCAGCAGCAGCAGCATCATTATCACCACCAGCAAATTAACACTTCTGCAAGGAAACACACAACATGCTAAGACCATGAGTCATGAGTGCTTGTTTTCCATGTTTGTCAAGAGTTGATCATGAAATACATGTTTTGTATGTTTTTTGTATGTATCCATTTTGTTTTTACAACTCATTATTATTCGTTGTCCTTTGATGTTCCCAGATTCATTGTGCAACCCCCATGTGCCACCTCTGACAGTTGACCAGGTTCAAATCAACCACGGGCCACGTCCTGGCAGTCGCACCAGATGGACAACCTGACAGCGGATGCAAACATCTTGGGTTGTCTCCAAAGCGTTGGTGGGCGCTGCTGAACCGAAACAGCTTCTAGCACCAGCGATTCCCAAGACGTAAAAGACAAGAGAGTGCTGGCGACCATTGAAATTCCTGGCGTGGTCAAACGACGTCAACTTGCTCAGGAGAGTCAGACTGGACATCAAGTCGTTTGGCGGTTACAATGATCACCCAGGTGTCGACTCAGGAGAGCTCTTGGTGACGCTGGTGCCTTCTGGTGCGATGTCACCCATGTCTTCAAATCGATGGAGAGATCACATTCAGAATCAAGGACTTCTGTGTGATCCAGAGAGAAAAGGGGATGACAGGGAGTGGCAACGGCAAAAGCAGTTCTAGAAACAGGATGATTGTCAATCAATATTGCCAAATCTCTGACGGAAATAGTATACAGTTCCATATTTTATAATGTTATAATTCACTCTTTCAGACCTTTCAGTAGGCCCTCCCACGAATTTTTGTTGCTCTTCTTGCAAACATTTTGAATACCGCTGCCATTTGGAAAGTCCAACCCCGTCATTGCAACGAAGCGGGTTTCCTGTTCTCTATGGCTCGCATACTGAAGGCGCAGCAATGTGTTTATATGTGTGTATATAATATATATATATTATATATATTATATATATACACACTGGTATGCTTATACTTATATCTATTGATTTAGATGCGATGTGTTTGTTGTTATCATTCATGACATGATATCCGCTGAGAGCTGATATGAAGCACCAGTGAGTTGAATAGTGCCCCGCAAGGCATTCTTGGTGGCACTGCTGGTGCCGCAAACTCTCGCATTGGTGACAGAGAGTCTTGGCAATGAATCAGCTAAACTTATGGAAAATAAATGAAGTTCTTTAAAACCAGCTCTTGTACATTTTTTTTTTGAGAAGGAATCCTAAAGTTCTCCATAAGAGGTCAGGTTGAGGGACAAATGGTCACATGCAATATTATGGTATTGCTGGTATAGTCAAGAGTCATGTGGGAATGGGTTTTGATCCATGGTACCAGGGTTTTGAACTGCGATCATGGACCGATACAATTTGGGAATCCGATGCGGGTGCCGTCCAAGAGTGACACATCAGCAACGTATGACTGTTATACTCAGGCAAATTCACGACTTAGTTATATTATGTATCATAACAACCCTTTTCCTCTAATATTAAGCAACACTAAATGGGTCCCAATATATTGTATCCCCTATATATACTTGTACATCCAGCATAGTTTTTGCGGGGGGTAATCTGGACGGTGGACAGGATTTATATCATACATAACATACATATAATAGATAGAATATTATAATGTTATGCTATGTCTATCATCATATGTCATATATAACTGGTATGTGATGGTTATAATCAACCACTTTCACTAGTCAGTTTAGTCAGTTACACCTTAAGGACCCCAATTCCAATGTGGCCCCAATCCACCAGCTGTTAGGAGCCGCGATGAGCCGGAGACCAAGGCCGGATTCTGAGAGGTGGCTTCCGGTGAATTTATGTAGTGATACTCTGTGAATCTCTGTGAAATAATGCAAGTATATTCAGTATATATGATATGCTCGTATGATATCAAATTATATCACATTGTATCATAGATGGTTGCAGATTGTTGCAGAATCGGTTGATTCAGCAAAGACACATTACAGATCTCATGATCTCCCATATCAATATCTCACCGGCTTGATATTGTTGCCTTTCCTTTGTGCCAGGTGAGCTCAAACAAGATCACACCCTTTGGCAGGGACAGCCATTTTGGGGCATGTCCTGCTGACCTTTTTCAGATCTGACCACTTTTTAGATCTCTTTAGATCGAGGACTTGGATCATTTTTCGCTTGGTGTATCTCTGGCAAGATGACTTTGATGGTTTTTCTGTCTTTGGATGACGCTTTGTTGCTTCTCAATGGTCAATGGTCCAGGAGAATACGGCCGGTGAACTTCAGGATAGAGCTTCCAAGACCCAGGAGACTGCTCAAATATTGTTGTGAAATTGTTGTCCAAGCTGCTTTAGACCTTTGCAAATGCAAGACAACCGAAATCCACTCGACTCTAAATAATCCTGAGATCAGGACACCTTAGTGGATGCAGTTGAGAATGCGGAGGTTGGAAGCGGTTTGCTTGCAAGCTGGGTGATCAAACATGATCAAGCATATTTTCAGTGTCTAATTGCAAGGTGCCCAAAGTCTCACAGTCCCTTTTTTGTTGCCATGTTAATTAACTAGATATTAACTAGATATGTGATGATCACAATACATCGGCACATAGTATATATAATTATATCAATGATCATATACATGACATCCAACATCAATACATAAGATAGTTGTTGTTCTACATGATTTACGATATATCATAGTACATGTTTGTCAGAATAGAACATACATGTTGTAATACATAATATTATATATTAATAGGTTTCCATAAATGGGGGTATCCAAAATGGTGGTTTATAATAGAAAATCCCATCTATGCATGGATGATTTGGGGGTACCCCTATTTCAGGAAACCACCATATATATACATATATAGTGTTACCCTATTTTTTTTAGCCTGTGCATGGATAATGTAGTGTTTGGGGCTGGGCAGCACCACTTTACTGCTACAAAACCATGACCCAACAGTCACCCCCAAATACCAACCCCGATCAGTATGTATATATATATTATATTGTATATAATATTATAATATTAATATGCAACTTTATGGCGTCTGAAAAAAGGTGGCGGAGATCAAGCGCGCCGTCTTCCGAGCGCTGACGCGTCTCCGCGCCGCCACCATCAAGGACGGAGGGGCGTCGAAATGTGTGGGGATTACCCGCAGGTTGAAAAAGGATGGTGAAAATATGGAAAGCATATGGAAAAATTAGGAAACATGTGTGGACATAGATGAAAACCAGGTCTGAAGAAAAGGATGCAAGCAGGATAATTTGAGTGTAGGATTATCTCAAAAAGATTGCGCAGATAGATCTTCAAGGATGACCTGTTGCTCATAGCTCCAGGAGTTTGACACCATCGCACGCTTGGAGACGCAATCCATTGATGCGTACAACGATGCCCATCACTACCGTCCGGAAACCAGGGATGAAATGGGGATGGAAACAGGAAAACTTGTGTTGAACCATCAGCAATGAAGGTCCAAACATCAAACGGGGACGGGGTCAATTGCAATCAATTCCCTATGGGACCATCTGGATGAACGTCACCAGCAGCTAGTTGTGGGCTACACATGTGATGCCATCTCATATGCTCACTCTAGATGGAAGAAATCGCATCATGATCCCACTATTTGCCGTGTTTCACCAATAGTTTACCAACTGGTGCAGGATTTCTTCCGTCCATCCACAGTAGGTTGTGAAGTTTGAGCGATGCCCAACCGCTTGATGGCTTTGTTTGGGCTTACTCGAACTCTTTTAACAGGGGACAATACTAATGCAATTAATGGGAGTCCTAATCAACTGCAATCAATTTTCATCAATCTTAATTTATCTCAATAAATCTTGAGCAATTGTCATGATCAATTATTCATCAACTAATCATCAATTGTCATCAATTCTGCTATTTATCATAATCAATTCTGAATCAATTATGCTTTTCATCAGTTATCATCAATTGATCAGTGGGATAATCAATTCTCATAACTCATCATAATCATTTTATTCATCAATTCTTAATCACGATTGAATTCACCCAGCCCATCCTGCAAGGCCACGAGAATCCCTTGTCGCACTTGCACGAGGACGAGGCACCAGTGCAAACTGACAAGCTGACGCCGCAGCCTCAAGCGTCAAGAGTGGTTTTATTTTATGGTCATCGAGGTGCTACTAATTGTTATTTATGTGGTTATACCATGTTATACATTGTTATACCATGATTTACCATGTTATACCATCTATTAGATTATAAATAAGAATGATAGATAATGACTGATCTATGGTTATAATGGTAAATAAGTACCCGGAAATTGTTATCTTATCAATGTAGTTATACGCTCTTACAGTTATACTCTCTTACATAGTTATCGATATTCTATGAGCCAATCTAGTGCGACTCCTGGTTATCAATTGATTTTTATAGATGCTTTTACTACAACCTAATTTATAGAGACTTTTGATAACCCACAAGTACAGGATACGTATTAAAGTTAGCAAAGCAGTATCATGGGATGGGATAGGGTATTTTTTTTCATGGCTCAAACAAGGGAAAACAAAGGAAGAAGTGGTATTTCCATGTGTTGACAGTTGTTGACTTCCGTGTCGAACCCGAGGTCTTTCCACTGAGTGGCTATGCCTAGGAAGCGACCTTCTTGAAGCCAGTGCTCCCTCCCAAAACGGAAGCTTGTGTGCGTTATTGCGCCAAAAGATGGTGTTCAGCAGAGCAGCAGAGTTAATCGGTGGTTGGGGCCATTTAGATCCATTTTGAAATATACGTTGTTACGGCATAGAAGGGCCCAAATGGAAAGAACCAGCTTTATTCTTTTTGCCAAATGACAAGAAGTTCGAGTTTAACGTCAAGACCATGCAATGTTTTCAAGCGCGCAAAGAACGGAATTGTGATGGATTTTGGCAGGGTTCTTCCCGGATCCCAAGGGCTGCTTCACCATGAGGGGGAGAGCATGGGAGAGCATCCAGGCAATTCTTCAAAAGATCAACTGCCACATAGTCCTTGCAGCAATCAGCATCAATCAATCCATCAATCAATCAGCAATAGCATTGGACCTGTGTTCCTGATTGACACTTCGGGATGTGAAGCAAGCAAAAACTCGACAGAATTTCGGATCTCTGTGGATTTGACATTTAGCTAGCTATATTACATGATCCTGCAACTTTTGAGCACCAATCAAGAACAAATACTCAGTGGTTTCAGATCTCAAGAGCCACCAGATAGATTCTGAAGCTCATCTTGATGCCCTTACCATGGTTTTCAATGTATCACCATGGTCGGAAGCCGAAGCCGGATGCATTGGGGCCACATGGGCGACCAATGGACTCGAATGGACCTAACCGTCCCAAAATGTGTTTCAATCAATTTGAGCCAAACCGGCATGGGCCATATCCATATAGTCTAGTTGTCCTTAGTTTTCCCGGAAATTCGTGATGTTGAAGGCAAATTGATCTCCAGCACTCGCATGTTCTTTTTTTTTCAATGGTTATCATCGGCATCCCTCTTTCTAGATGTCCTTGTTCACGGCTCACATAGCGGAAGTGGGGAAATCATGGGAAATCAGGAGGTTTCCTGACATGGGGCTACCCCCAAATCATCCAAATCATGGATTACCATTTTAGATATTTGAGAATATATTAGATCATTTAAGTATACAAACCCATGTTGCTCCCCTGGCAACTTGATATTTCCACCATTGGATGATGTCTTGGCCTAGACCTTGGCCATTTCAGACCTGGGGGAGATCGATTGTGCGGCAGCACTGTGGCTGTCCCTCGGTCACTGGAGAAAAGTGGGATTCCGGGTGTCGATTCGTCGTCTTGTTTTGCTTTATGATGTTCTTATATTTTATAGAAATATATGTTATATATGTTATTATTCTTAATGAAATCCCGGTATTTATATCCCGTTGTTTGGGTTGGTGTGTATATTTCTGTGTGTGTTTGTGTAGGTAGGAGCATGTTTTCAAGATGGGTTTCTCAAAAAAATGTGGTACTGTATACAATTCAAGGCATTTCTTATGGGGAAAGTCACTGTGACAGACAATGATAACTTGGCATTTGTTTTAGGGCTACTCATTTTCAGGCAAAGCTGCAACAACCTTTTGCTGCTGAGATGCACCGGCGAGATGTTCCCTTTGAATTGTTTGGGTTAGGCACCGGCAAGGAACGTCCTGACGATTTTTTGCCCAAGATGTTCAAAATCCATCAAAATCCTACTAGATAAGGAGCTATCCTTTATGCGCTGGTGAGGATATTTTCATAGCCATTTCTTCGCGACAGTGCACCAAGAACCCTGATTTTTTCCTACCATGGCGACTCATGAGGCAGAGGTTGCGCAGTGAGGAATGCTTGCCAGAGAAAGGCTGGGAGAAAAATGCATTGTCAGCAGATTATCGAAGCCTAAGCCTCATGCCACAGGTTGGTTAATATCCCATGCGTATCCATGTTTTGATTTTGAACATCACATTCAGATGGGGATGGATAGGTTAAAACCATTTAAAACCTATGATTCCCTGTGTTTTTTGGGGTGAATATCCATGTTCCAGGTTCATCAGCAGGGTACCATGTGTTTGATTTAGTTCATCTCCCATAGCTAAAACCGCCCTAGGAGATCCTAGGAGTATATCTAACATTATCTAACTATAATGAACTATCCTGAGATGGGGGCACCCCCAAATCATCCAAGCCATGAGACCATTTTAGTATTGAAACCCATGGTTAAAATAGGATCCCCCATTTCAAGAAATGCCCATATATGTTAATGGAGGTGTTAGCCGCAATCTCTTGAAATTGGATGTGATACCATACAACAGGTTTGTTTCACTGGATGTAATATTCTAGTTTGTGATAATTGCATATCATTCCTATGTATGTTTGATAATTCTTATGTAACCTATGTATTTTTCACCCAGTTACTATGTTTCACTGGGACGTCGTTGTTTCCCAGGCTTGCTGGAAACCTTGTGCCGTCGTGAGAAGGATGGCCGGCAGCAGGCTGAGGCAGCGGCCACAGCCATTTGCGTCAAAATGGGGGATGGCCTCCATGTTGTGGACGTTCTCTGTGTGTGTGTGTTTTTCTTCTTTTCTAAGCACACATATACATATATATATATACACACACGATATAATTATTATGTTATGTCATATTATATCATATTATACTATGTTATATTATGTTATGTTAGTCTATGTTATGTTATATTATATCATATTATGTTATGTTATATTACATTATATTACATCATACTACATTATATTACATTATATTATATGATTTATATACACATATATTTACGTATATATTTACGTAGATATTTCATCGGGGAAGATTGAAGAAGAAGGAAGTGAAGAGGAAAAACACAAATAAGGAAAAAATGAAGAAGGAGAAGAAGAAGATGATGATAGTGGTGATGGTGATGATGATGACGAGGACGATGATGATGACGATGATGATTATGTGATGATGACGATGATGACTATGTGATGATGACGATGATGATACCGACCCGTGGGATTGGATGGGGTTCAAATTCTTGAGACGGCAGGCGTTGTTACCTGAAAGTTTGGCAAGCGAAACACCTGTTTCAGTCAGCTTGGGAATGGCTCAAATTATATATATATATGCATCCAAATTGTACAGTGACATACGAGAATCGATCTACTTTTGAGAGTCCAACCATGCCTATGCAATCCATCGGTGTTTTACCTATGCAAAAGCCATACATGCATCCAGATCTATGTCACGTGGTTTTTGTGAAAACAATTTAACACTACACAAATCTAATAGACATATCCATTACTATCATTATCAATCTTTATTACAACATCATACAACATCTATATCTAGATTCATATCCAGTATATTTTGGTCTACATTCCTTCCCTGCTAGGCCGTAGTTGCCTCGGAACGCCGCCGGGCAGATTTGGCAGTAGCAACTTGGACATGAAAAATGGTGATTTGAAGATGGTGATGGCATGTCTTGGGGGCAATTGGTGGGCTCAGCCTTAGCAGAATCTCGGTTTCGAATGGACTAACGAACACTCAGACGTTTTTGCATTTGTGCAGTTGCGTGCCGTAAAACAACCTTAATGCCTCAGAAGTGACGCTACTCTTGAGGAGTGCTTGGCAAGGGAAAGATCTGCGCACCATCAGCGCGAGAAACTTCTCAAGGAAGCTCAGGCAATTTTGTTGTTGTCGAGATCGTGTCGGATCGAACCCACAACTAGTGGAAAAGAAATCGCAGGGTTCACTGTCTTCCAGGTGTATGATCGAGACCCTTGTTTCTTCACCATACCAAGACTCATAATTCAAGCCTGCAGTTTGTCCGTGTAGTGGTTTGGCCCAGCATTGTGAATATTGCCACATTACTGAAACTATTCAGACTATTTGGAAACATGTGACCTAGTAACGAAACATGTGTTTCAAGCAGCACGTAACAGGCATTCAAAGGTTGATTTCGGTTGATTTGTTTGCATTGTCGTCTGGTTCCCACATGTTCCTACAGCCTGGTACAGCTATGATCCATCGACAAGGGATCGTGCAAACATGTAGTGCAGAGCGTGCAACCGTGTTGCATTTGCATCGTAAGAATCCGTTTGGTTGGATGGTGTGCAATTCGCTGGTTTCCAAGATGTAGCATTCGCTGGTGGATGTTGGCAGTTTCGCATTGTCCAATTCCATTTTTGGTTGGTGCAAACATGTTCAACCCCCATTTTGCTGCTGGTACACTGCTTAAATATCTTAAATCCCCCGGCAAAATCACCGTGGCGTATTGGATCGTGCAGGCGGCTTTGAAGGAAGAACAGCTGCGTCGTGCAGAAGCGGAGGTGACTCGATGGCTGGTGGTTGATGAATGTTGATGATGGTTGATGGTGTTGATTATGTGAGATGATGTTAAATGATGACCAAAAGATACTAAAAGAGCTTGAAGGTTGAAGTTTGAGGATGGTTGAGGATGGTGAAAGCTCCTGACATATTGAATTTTATATGACTTGTTTTAATGCATGAGCTTGATGTGCATTGTGAGTTGTGGTGATGAGGTAGAGGAAGTCAATGATTCGATCACTCTGACTCTGATGATGGAATTCTAGTCTAGTCGAAATCAGAAAGTTTTCGTACGTAGATGTCCATAGCAGATCACAGCAGTACACGTTTATCATCGTTTATCACATTTTGTCACATTTTGTCACATATGCTGAGTTTTTCTGCAGATTTCCATGAAGGAGGATTTGGTGTTGGGAAGTGTGTTTCACAGCTCTTGTCAGGATATGCACCCCATTTGGAGAGTTTATTCCTAGAAATGACTAGAAATGACCATAAAGTTGTGGGTCCATTGGTACCATGCGAACGGTCGCCCATTATTTCATGCACATCCAATCTGGAAATATCTGGAATATGAATGAATATGATGATTAGCCAGCGCCAATGGCCACATTTTTGGACGGTCGCATCGTTTCAAACGATGGTCAAAGGCTTCAGCAGCTTCGGAGAGAAAAGCTCGCTGTGCTGCTGAGGAGGTACTTATATACATGGGAGTGCAGTTGATGGGAATCAAATGGCTATATATGGCTATAACCATGAAATTCAAGCCCCTCAAAAATGTCACTAAGACATTATTTTCCAACATTGGGCAGATGAAGATCCAGCCTGGGAGCCCAACCACTGGATCCATAAAGGAGGTTCATTCTCATAGATTCTGCTGGTTTTTCTCAGCTCGGTGGCTCTTGCTTTCGAACTGTCTAGCGTAAAATGACTAAAGCTGAGATGTGCAACTGTCTTTGGGATTGTAGCATAGAAGCAAGCAACCACCAATTTGTAAAGCAGAGCTAAGATTTGGAAAATCTCCGCAGGTACTAGACTGACGCGACATGACAAAGTGTGGTGTAGCGCTTTCAAAGTTCAATGATTTTTTAATTCCAGAGCAGTTCCGGTGGAGAAATTGCTCCGGTGGAGAAATTGAGCCCCCTTCGAGGCAAGATCCGAAGAAGCGCGGCAGAAAATCGCAGCTGAAGCACGATTGGCGAAGAGCAAGTCAAAGGCCTCGGACTGAGATCTTTGGGAAATTTGCCATGCAGATGCTGCAGATGCTCATGGCACGGCGCTCACGTGGCACCGGTGCAGGTGCAGGAACTGACCCGACATCTGGAGGACGATGAGGATGGGATATGGGACCGGAGCTGACCATCGAGGAAATCTCAGATGTCTACATTTTTGATCATTTTTGATAATTCTTGTCTCTATTGCGATATTTGTCAGAGGTCAAGCAGGCAGCTAAGTTACTGGAGTCAACCTCACCAGTCATCGGCCCTGTCATCGGCCCAGTCTTTACGCGTGCTGGACGACTTCCGACAAAAATTGGACTCCCAACGTAGGGGCGCCAAGATGGATGGCTGAGAAGAGCCCGGCCGGGCGGTATGTTTTGGGTGGATTTTTCTGTCTCATACCTCATAATACGGAAATTCCAAGGGGGAAAAGACAACAGAGGTTTGGAGATGCCCAACTTTGAGACATCCCAGTAATGCTTCAAGCTTCGGAATCACGAATCACTGACACTATGGTCCAAGGTAGAGAAATCTCCTCCCTTCGGCAACAGTTGAGTGCCGCAAAGGCTGAAATCACTGGAGGGGAGTCACAAGTGTCAGGGGTCCATCCTGCTGTGCCAATATGACATATAAAATCATAAAATCATGGGTTGGTTTGAACAAGTTGGAAAACCCATCCAAAATCCAATGGTAAATATTGGTAAATCATGATTTCCCCAATTCAGATGGCTCAATTGCGTCGTTTTTTTCGGGTATTTATAGGTATCCCCCCCCCCTGGCAGGATGAAGCCGCAGCCAAAGTCGCTATGGTGGAGCAGGGGAGGTCGTCTTCGACCCAACTCATACCAGGGTCAAAACTGCTGTTGTCAAGGGTTGGGGTTGGGGTTGGGGTCATGTTGGGCCACCTATTGCTGTAAGATGCTGTAAGACTTTGTGAATCCCATGGCACTCGTGTTGGCCGCAGGTTGGAAATGTCAGAGGGCCAAGAGAAGTTGGGAGCTCAACGGTGGGTCGAAGGGCTGTGGAATGGCCCGGCTTGGCTGGGTGGTGTTTCAACAGGTTATATTTCAATCTCATAGCTGAAATGACATTGAAATGACTGGTTGGTGGTTTTAGACATTATGTTTCACAAAGATAAAACGCACCAATTAGCCATTCCACGAAAAAAGTCACATTTATAGAATCTGGGATGATGATTCAGCCGTGGGTTTGTGGATGTGTGGCTGGACCGGATGGAGGCTTGCTTTGTGTGCAGGGAGGCTCCCACGGCAGATCGGTTTGACATCTTGGAGTTAAGATTAGTTAAGATTTCACCAGATCGTTCGGGTCATGGTTTAGGAGGCACCCCATTAATTACCCCATTGTAAACCAACGCGGACTTGCAAAATGGTGATTTAGAGATTCGGGAATAGGAAGCTTCTGCCAGTGCCAGTTATTGGGAGTTTCATACCTTTCATATTGAGAATCTTCAGAGAAAGTCGCAGGAACTTGGCATAACTTGGCGTTGCAGTTGCACAGGAGGTTCAAGCTGCTGCTTCCATGAACCGGGACATGGAACTAACAGCATCACCTCTACGGATGAGCAGGAACTGTATCTTTACCTTGGTGTTGGGCCAAAACTTAAAAGATGGCCAGTTGGCGGAGGGATTTTACATGATTTGACTGCGAATATGCATAGATATCCATATATATATATATTATATATAATATATATATATTATATAATATATAATATATATATATATATAATGTATAATATATATCCAGATATGATATGGTTTGATTGCAAAAACAGGTGGCAGCTTCCCGCCTTGAAGCTGCGACGACATGACGTGTAGCCATGCTCGGGGCATCGCCGGGTGGTGCTTGGAGTGCTTCTTCGAGCCTGGATCAATGGGAGTTTCGAGGGGCACCACGATGCCTAAAGGATCCTTAAGGCCAAGGTTTCCCAACATGGCTTTGTCTCAAGATTCTCAAGCGGTACCCCAAGATAGGACAAAATGCTGCCGCCCAACATGCCCAACATCGTATCATCCAGAGAATTGATTACACATTGATATTCAAGCTTAAACAGACCACCATATTTGGGAAAATAAAACACCTGCTTTCCTGTCAATTTCCTCTCCTAAAATTCTCTAAATCGACCAAGGATCGCTTGGCCGATGGAAGCGCTTCGACGGCGATCCAGGAGGTGACCAGCACGCTTTTCAGCCCGGAAGGCACCGATGCTGTGAAATGTTCACTCCAGTGGTGTATCATTAGTGGGCTCATTCTTATATGGATATATACATATATATATACAAGTGTATATAAGTAACTATATAATAACATATACCAGTAGTACCGCACAAGGCGGTGGCGGAAGTTTCAAAAATAGGAAACCTATAGGAGAGGTTGGTTGTTGTGAATCAGGGATGGCAGAGCGAAGCCACTGATGGACTGAAAGGTGC
>Ga0126342_10000460_pt1 | contig 44147 bp, 35 predicted proteins | sample Cyp1metagenome_FD_92528 | JGI IMG/M metagenome (GOLD analysis project Ga0126342, IMG submission 92528) | Coral microbial communities from Lord Howe Island, Old Settlement Bay, Australia - Cyphastrea 1 metagenome | ecosystem: Host-associated > Invertebrates > Cnidaria > Coral ...
ATGATGATGATGATGATGATGATGATGATTGATGATCATCATGATGATCATGATTGTGATCATGGAAAACAAGTTACAAGATGCTACAACATCGAGAACAAAAAACAACTCCCTTCAATGTCCCTCGGTTTCACCCCATGCGCTGAGACATCACTAGGAGACCATGTCGCTCTACGAGCGATCGCTGACACGGAGGATGTTGGGCCGCGGACGCAGCGGACGCAACGCGCGGAGCTTCAGCAAAAACTTGGCCGTGCAGGCCTTGCTGAGAAAACAAAAGGCGACGGCAGGGGGTGACATGATGTGTTCATTGCGGTGAAATTCTGTTTTTAATGAAACATGTTTGGGAATTTTCAACCAGATCGTTTGGGGATGTACCAGTACAGCTGACAAGAACTGGATTTGAGCAAGACTAAAAGTAGCCTCAATGTAAATGACAATGACATGACAATGATGGTTCATATATATAATTATATATATATGTTCATATAGTTTTTTTCAGGACATCATCCCAAATGTCCTCCTAGCATGTTAGGTTTGTCAATCATCATTAAATTTGTTGTTTAATGTTGTTGTTTTTTTTTTAATCAGACTACGGTAGAGTCCCGGGAGAGTGAGAACCATTGATGCCCCTGTAGTGTCAGAACACGAGAAACTTGGGGAGCGATGAGACGACCCAGTGCAACTTTTGGCATATCAAAATCCACCTTTCGTTCCGGCCGGAAAATAGAAAAAAACACGTGGAGGTGTACGGGAGAATTGAAACCTCAGTAGGTTGGTTGGTTCCACTTGAATGTGAAGGATGGTTCTATTGCACTTCATTGTGTCGGTCAACGGGTTGAACCAACAACGGAACATGGCTGGCTTCGCTCGCTTCTTCCGGCGATCGGAGAAAATTACACCACTTTCCAGCGTCCTAAAGGTCATATGTATACAAGTGATATCAATCAGATACAATCAAATCATACTACACATGTGAGGTACTACTGTACATATAATTAATACTACACATGTGAGGTACTATATATATATATACAGTAGATTTACACTATATATATATACTATATACTATATACTATATATATACTATTAATACTACATATATATAAGTTATATAAGTACAATAGATGATTTGTCAATGATTTCCCATGTTAGGCCACCAGCAAGCCGTTGGCCCGGCGCATCTCTGAGGTGGGGATTTTGTTGGATGATTTCGGCTGGGATTTCACAGCCAAAAAATGGAGTGAAACCATCAATTGTTGGATTTTTATAGGTTTTTCATGGCTATATAAATGTGGATACAAATATGTTGGATTGAACAAAACTTATATGAAACATATATACGTATATATATATATATATATGTATATATATATATATGTATATGTATATGTATATATATATATATATTATGTATAATGAGATAATTAAAGCGGGGCACCCTTTGTTTTGAATCTCTTTTTCTCCATCTCCAACACGGCTTTTACAAAGCGTTCCCATCATGCGAGACTGTAGCCTTTTTCGCCTCGTGTGATCCAACCTTGGGGGTTCAATCCGAAGGATTCGCCTCTGTTTGCTATGGAAAGATCCACCACTTTTATTGGGTAAATCCACTATTTCGACTGGGCCATGGCTTCAATAGCTATGGCTATGTTAGTTTACCTAGAGGGTAAAGCAACTATTTCGAAATGACCATGTTCAATGTCGCAAAGTGTTAGTTTACCAGAGGGTAATAGGAATTTCCTCTTGGGCACTTTGCTAAAAAGGAGTGTGTATCAAAGGCATGTCCCAAGTCAACATCAAAACCAATTTTTGGGTTTAGTGAATTCCATGTTTTGCTGGTTGAGTCTCCATAAATCACCCTTTTTCGCTACTGACATTATGACATTTACACTTTTGGTTGATGAACTCCATTGTGTTGAATTACAATCATTAATTTTGGTGTGTCAACTCCCATGTTTGATCATGTTTGTTGGATGTGTGTGGTGAAATGCAAATTCGTTGCTGACGGCTCAGTTTTTTCTGGATTGACATATCCAGCATCTCGCTCATTTTTTTGCCTCCAATTTGCACAGATCCACCCCACCATTTGGCACTGGTGCACCTCAATGCCAAAGAACATCCATCCATCCCTTTTGGGTGTGCAGTTGTACTGAACTAAGTGGATGTCACCATAGCTATAAGGGTTATATCCCAACTTATGAAGGCTAAAATGCCAACGTATGAAATCATCGAAGTCAGCCCCGGCCTGCACCCCCAAACTTCAAACCCGGTCCCCTGCCAGGTGCGTCGGGGCTCGTTGGCCCATCAGCTGCAGTCCTTTGCACGCGACGTTCGCGCTGGCGCTGGCACTGGCCCTGGCGCCAGCAGCGTGACGCTGGGAGCTGGCGGCTCCATCGCGGTCTGGGAGCCAGAACTCTTCCAGCCATTTTCAGGGATTGCACGTAGGCTTTCGTGGCTTCTATATCCCATAGGATCCATGTATGCCATATAATTATAGTAACATTTACCATCAATATACCCCAAATGTTACCATATATGGCATACATGGATCCTATGGGATATGTGAAATATTGTGTGGGAACACCGACAAAAATCGGTCATGTCCGGTTCATTTTGCCCTTAAGAAGGACCCGAATCGTGTTGGATTCTTAAATGGGGGGATTCGTATCGGATGATGAACACATGCTGAACTATGTTATTATTTCTTCACCAAATTATTCAAAAACTGAACGATCCTTTTGGGATTTGGAATTTGCAACATGTTTTCATAGGTCAAAGTCAACCATTGGGACCGGGACAGGTCATGATTTTTTTCTGCAAATTGACCAAATTGGGCTATAAATAGCGACCTTTTTGCACCGATTGGAACTAACTTTTTGTAGGCGATCCAAGCGATCTGTGAAGGTCACCCACTATGCGCCGGTGGCCAAGCAGCGCCGCAAGATGCGCGGCAACACCAAGCCCCGGGTGCGGGTGACGTCGCACCAGGCGAGGCTGGTGGATGCAAACCCGGGTGGGTTGAATATGGTTGATTTGGAACTTCAACTAGTCGATGTAACCCCCCATAAACCCTATAGGTATTGCATCGAGAATCAAGTTTGTTTTTTTCCTGAAAACCTTTTTGTGTTTTTATTGTTTGGGGGCGCATTGTACGTAAAATATATAATATATATTTTATGTACAATGCGCCCCCAAATATAGTAACCCAAAAACATGTAGAAAAGTTAATTCCGACTGAACAGTGATGAATTACGTTCCTATGTTTTATGTTTTTTTGGGGGTACTAGGTAGTTAGGTAGGTAGCTATAGAATGATATAGATAGATAAACAGAGAAATATCATACATATATTTATTATCATGTTATATCATTATATTACCATGCGATTGATCAGTCATGTTATATATATATATATTTATGCATATAACATGCTCCTGTACACATGATTGTGGATAAAAGCATGGACAACCCAATAGCTAGAAGTATCAAAAACCATGAATATAATTGGTTTATAAACCCCATGAATAGATGTGACTAGTATTGTTTTTTTCAACTTAAGTATCAAAAACTATTGTGAAATTGAAGTTATGTTCAGCAACGAAACGCGATTTCGTCAACGGGGTCCCCGCTACAAGTACCCATCTGGGTTTGTCGTAGTGAACACCAGCCGCACCAAATCGGTTGAGAATTAGGTTCCCTATCAAGAAAGCCGTAAAATACGTAGGTTCACCCCTTTGAAATGGTCACACCGAAATCTATGAAATTAAAATTCAGGGGTTATATGCCCCAAAGAGTATACTTCTCTCCATAAAATGCTACATCTTTATACTTCCCCAATGTTTTTGGTTAAACAAAAACCATCAACTTCGCCAAAAAATCGCAGGAGAGCTTGGTGCCAGAGGTGCCAAAGCCCACCATTCGGCCCAAGTTCGATGGCTGGACCAAGCAAGAGCCGGGTCAAGGTGGGATACAGAAAGATGTGGAAAACCCATATCAATGGTCATCTCAGGAACCTAAATTGGAGGTACCTACCATATATAAGGCCCATGTAAGGCCTATGTAAGGGAATATCCCCCGAAAATATGGCCTTATATGGTACAGTACCTCCATTTTAGGATCCTGAAATTCCCATTGACCATAGGTGAAACCCTTCGGAAAGGATCTAGAAATTCATGGTTCTTCAATATATTTCTTCTAAGTAAAGTTGTGAACCATAGGATGAATAGTTACGTGATCTTTCTTCCCTCTCTAGCAAAAGTGTTCTCAAAAGTGGGTGTTTTTTTCGGTTTGTGCGCTTTGTGCTTGGTCCATCGGTCCAGCGCACCCCGGGTGCCATTGTTTGGAATTCAGCCATTTTTGTTTGGATGGGATGATACTACATGATACTACTACATCCGCGTATCTTCACTGTATGTAGCCGGAACTTGTGGGTATTTGTTTTCAATCCTGTTATCATGTTGGTCATATCCACATTTTTCCAGAAAAGCAAATCCCCACTAATGTGGTCACCCAAGAAGAAACTATCCCCAGTTTTTTCTATGAAATTGGGTATACCGGTATACCATGGTATACCCCTATTATTTGGGACTATATTCAACATACCATTAACCAGGGATTGGTAAATGTCATATTTTTGGGATATTGGACACCACCCTTTAATGGCCATTATAGATGATACACCTCATGGTTGGGTGATGTTCAATTGGGACGTTTAATGACCCATGTTAACCCCCTCATTGTTCCTGGTATCCCATTTTCCATGGTTAAACCCATTCAAATAACCACATCCCCAGTTTTCCGTTTCGCCAGGTGTAGTCCTGTCCCCGCGTCTGCGGAGGGCGCTTCTTTGGGATGAAGAGGACCTTGTTTTCAACGTTTGAGGTTTATGACTAGCCGGCTATACCCTCTGGTAAACTAACATAACTATGGAAAATCACCATTTTTAATGGGAAAATTCACTATTTCTATGGCCATTTTCAATAGCTTTTTGTATGTTTACCAGAGGGTACGGCTATACCCATGTGATATTTTTCATGACGGGTTCGTGGGATGTTGATGATGTTGGTTTACCACATCAGAATTCCCATTTTGGATATTATGGGATGGACGACCACAAACGATATATCAATATATATATATATATCATATTTTGACACGAATGCACTACCAACTTGGCCACTTGGTGGGGGAAAGATGCAAAAAGATGTGGGTTTCACCCATGGTGAGACACACGGAAAGTGGTCGGAACATGCATGGTGGCTTTTCCACATCTCATCTAAGTAAACTTTCACAGGATTTTTTTAAATATCTCAACATGTAGGGATATCACAGGGATATGATGATTATCATTGGCATTGTGTTATTCAATGGGGATTATGTTGAAGAAATGAATGTGTGATAGGGTTATCATGGTTGATTATATAACTTTGGATAAACTTTGGATTGAAAGTCCCAAAATTATTTGTTTTTCTTCAGGAATGGATATGATCACTTTTTTGTACGAACTAGACAGCAACAATGGATTTCTACATGGGGGTTTTCAAGTCGTGGCCTAAGTTTCCCGAAGCTATGGTTACTTAGCCGTAGAAAGGCCGGTGATGAAAATCATCACCAGTTTCAAGGGTGACCACTGGTGACCACTGGTAGAACAAAGAGAAAGACACATGGAAAATACATGTTTAAGTTTGGGGGGCAGCAGATTCGAAAAAAAAAACCATCTATAGATTGTTCATATTGTTCCGAAATGTCATTTTCCATGGCAATTTCCATGGTAATTTCCCGCCCTAATGATTCTCCATGGAGCCTCCAATAGAATTCTCCATGATATCATGATTCATCCCAGAAATCTTGGGAAATTTCCTCCAACATAATCCCATCTGCAGAAGTCCCACAGGCCGCCCCACAACCCGCTGCACCCTTTCGGCCGCCGCCCGCGGCGCCGGCGCCGGCGCCATCGGCAAAGAGCGCGGTCGTGGCAGCGCTGGCGGCACAGAGCCCGGGCGAAGCATCGGTGACGCAGGAGGAGTTTCAGGGTGGAGATGTAGATGGGCCATGGAGTCTAGTTGAGGTTGGTAAAATCCTGAATTATACAGGGTCAGGGTGGTAACTTGTGCCGAGGTTGTCTTCTTGTGCCGCAAACGGTGTGACGTTGGGAAGTCCATGATATACATGTCATTCTTACTGGATGAATCAATTGTTTGTGGCATTGATTTTTCTAACGCTTTGCAGGGGCACACATGTTTTTGAGATATATTCGTTTTGAGATAGAAACTCATGGGGATGTCTTCTCAATAGCTTGACTCACACAGAAGAGAGAACAGTAGAAGAGACGAGTAGAGTAGAAGAGGCTATATACAGAAGAGTAGAGAAGAGAATCGACTTGAAGAGTAGAAGTGATTAGAGAGGCGTAGAGCAGAGAAGGGAAGAGTAGAAAGGATCCCTGCCGCCTTGTCCTGCTGCTTTGCCTTGCAAAATCCTGCTTTGCGTTGCAAAATCCCGATCTCGTACAGATCTCGTAAAGACCTCGTAAGGATCTCGTAAAAATCACGCTGTCAAGCGGTACCTTGAATATCTCCGTGCCATTGTGCTGTGTTGTTCAGTGCTGGAATGTTCCTGGTGTGCCACTGGGAAAAGCGTTTTCTGAGTATATTTTTCCCAGGGTAGGAATGAGAGTCCGCCAATGAGAATGACATGTAGAACTCCTGGTCTTCTAGAGTCAAGCTGATGGTGTGCCATGCGGTTTACAACGCTTTGTGCCAGGTTTAAGATAGATAAAGAAAAAACGGATACGAAAGGTACAAAGCGCTGCAGTCCGCAGAGGAATTTCATGAAAACAATGTGCACATATATGGATAGGTGTCGGTGTGCCGTGGTGATTTGGCTATGGCGCAAGTTCTTTAGGTCGGTTGTGGGGTAAGCTGTGTGCCATGCGGTGGGGTAAGATTATAGGTTGTGGCGTAAGTTACCACCCGTGCTCGTAACAGTAGTATGACATAGAGCCGATCGAGCTGTAAAAATTGGATGGTATGCGTTTATAACATTTTATATATCATTATAACATGTCATAACTCACTTGCCAATGTTTTTGCAGCAAAGTGTTTCAGATGTTTGTTGGACAACTTGACAATTCATTGCCATTTACGAGTGCATGGCTGATGTCCAATTTTCTCACTGGTTGGTTGATCATGGTTGATCAATAGATCAAGAGGCTCACTCCCTCCACTTTTCAGAACGCAAACTTATGATGAGTGGTATACAGTATACCAATCTGCTCCCACAACATTTTTGCCACAAGGACCAGGTAAATGATGATAAGTGTTTAAATCCTCATGAAAAAGAGGGATTTGCATGGATTTGCCAAATGTATCTCCCGTCTTGATGGTTTTTCAACCCCTTTCATTACCGAACATATCCAAACATGTTGATTACCAGGTCTTCTCGGATCCAGAGTCGAGTTTGCAGGCTCCACCACCACCGAGCACCATGAAGGAAGGTGGGACGCATGGGAAGCTGAAGCTGACAGATGCGTGCGGGGTCGTAGTTTGGCTCAGAATACCCGAAGAAACCAATAGCTGGCTCAAGCTTGGGGCCCCTCCGTTACGTTTGTTGGTTTACAAACCCCATGAACTATAGTTATAAGATGTTATAAGATGTTATAAGATGTTATAAGATGTTATAAGATGTTATAAGATGTTATAAGATGTTATAAGATGTTATAAGATGTTATAAGATGTTATAAGTTTAGCATCATAAACCATAGTGAAATTGGAGTCATAAACCAATTTTGCTATCGTGGGGCCCACTTTGAAGCAACAGACACACCCAATGTTGCAAGGTGGTGCCCCACAGTTGGCCAAGTTTGTTTGCAACTAGTTTATATAACTAATTCTAGCTCTAGAATGCTTTAGGGTAGCTGGCGTAAGCTATAGTTATATATAATATATTATAATATACTGTGCACAGTATATGATATATATATATATAATATATCTATCAGATCGAAGTATATCATGTATAGTCTTCAAACAAAGGCAAAGTGGGGCCCCCAAACGATAGCTAAGTTGGTGAACATATCCAATTTCACTCTGGTTTATGATACGCAAATAACTATAGTATTCATGGAGTCTTTTTTGATCCAACTACAATATATAATCGTTAAAACACTATCGTATTCATTGAATTTATAAACCAACTATACGCAATTATAATCCTTTAAAATTCTAAAATGCTCTTTTACCCCGTCAATTTCGTAGTTTCGCATTCTTCTTTGGGTACTTGGAGCGGCACCACCAGGTGCAGCCCCCGACGCCGAAGCCGCTTTGGAGCTGGCGAAGAAGATGCCGCTGCTGCCCGCGAGGTCGGGGGGGATCAGAATGGAGCCCCTGGTGGTGTGGAAACCCTAGGAAAACTAGAGGAAAACCATAGGAAAATGGAGATTGAAAGAAATATGCGGATTTCAGTGGGATTTAGAGCTGATTTAAAACTTTCAATGGAATAATCATGGGATAATTCATGCAATGCGGAGCCCCCAGTCGATAGCTAAATTGGTGGAAATAATTACAATGTCTGTTGGGTTTATGAGGAATATATCAACTATTTACATGAGGTTATAAACAAATTTATAACTAGGCAGCATCACTTTGCAACTATTCAAAACGTTTTTTTAGATTAGTAACTATATGTAATTGTCATAACATTTATTATAAAACATGGGCGGGTTGTCCAAACATGGCGTGAGTTAGATGGGATTGAACCCACAATAATCACAAAACATAGGAATGATAGGGATTCAACCAGCAAATGGAGATTAACCTGTTCGAAAAATGATAGTAATGATATTTGGTGGTTCATCCCACTTAGTAAGTGGGTTATAACCCCAGTTATAAATGGGATAAGTAGGGTTAATCCACTTATAACTGGGGTTATAACCCACTTACTAAGTGGGATGAGCCACCAAGTAGGAATGATATGATTTCCCAAATTGTCCGAAAATGGAGGACGTCCAAAAACTATGATGGGAACAGGGAACATGATGATCTGCTGGAATTTCACAAGGTCGCCCAGAGGGTTTACCAATGGGGAGCCAAGACGGTCCGTACCTCATAGATTTTTTTTGGCAAGAATACCCTCTGGTAAACGTTTACATATAATGGAACATCACATGGTTTTTATGGCTAAATCATGGTAAATCAACTATTTCGACTGGGCCATTTTCAATAGCAAACTGTTAGTTTACCAGAGGGTATCTCCAATGCATTTCGACAGACTTTTGTTTACCTTATGTTCCGCAGTTTGGGGGGCAGGGATTCATCAATCAAAGATGTCATTCACGTTGGGATTCAACCAATGGAAAACTTGGGATATTCATGGATTAGCATCACCTGCATGGGTCGTTGTTGATGGTTGTTTGATGTTGTTTGTGATAGAGCTCCCCCCAGTAAAACCCCAGTTTGGAAAGGATAAGTTGGTTAAGATAACTATGATAACTAGTAGCTAGGGTTTATGATTCCTACATGTACATGAAGCATTTTGTAACTGGAAATTCATGGCATTTATAAACTTTAACATCAACACAGGGGTTTTGCACCACATCGTTGCTAGGAAAATGGCCGAAATTCCCGTGGACGAGGCGGGGGTCCAGCAGGCTGCGGGAATGTGGAGTCATGGTGTCCTGTAGATGGCCTGTAGATAAAATGTCCCCAAAAAACCGCATTAAAACCTTAAACATATTAATTAAACATGTTTAAAACATCTTATATAAACCAATCCATTGATGATTTGATGGTTGATATTTTGATCGGGATTCATGCAAGTGGCATGGTACCACGACGTCATTGACGGAGATGTTCAGGAGCAAGACACGAAGTGCTATGTCTAGGAAAGATAACGTTACATAATGTTATATACATATCATATTCAGAAAAAACAAACACAACATCCCCCCTAGCGCTAGTAGATTTGCTTTATTTATTGAACAGCGAGGGTTTCTGATTTCTGTCCATTGGTATCTTTGCTGAAGGGCACATCACCCCGATTTCCACCTCCAGATCATCAGCTGCAGTGTTGTATTGGGTGGTTCTCTTCGAGATTATCTATGTGAAATGAACCATTTCATCCACCGGCAACATTTTTTAAACAACTTGCTCAGAAAAAGCACTTAAGAAAAAACAAATAAAACCGCAAAAAACACATGTTAAATGGCTCCAAGAAAAAGAACATGTTCAACGTTCTGGTTTGAAGTTGTGGCAGTTATAACATACAAGTTGTATGTTATAAATATATTATGCTATGTTATGCCACAACTTCAAACCAGAACCCTAAGAAGCTTCAGCAGTTTTCAACAGTTCAGCACGATCGCAGGCCAGCGCTCGCTTGAGGATGAACCTGATGCTCTTCCAGCGCAGTCGAGGCCGAAAATCCAAAAAGGGAAAATCCATGGGACAATCCATGGGACAATGAGAAATCCATAGGAAAATAGCGGAAGAACCATGCAAGAGATCAGATTAAATATGATTACCCTCTGGTAAATAAACATAGACCCTGAAAATAACCCATTTTTAATGGAAACTAGTCTTCCAACCCCGACAACTGCCAGGGTCTATGTTAATTTACCAGGGTAAATCACTAAAATCCCTAAATGCCCTTTTTTTTACTTGGATTTTGGGAATGATCATTCCCAATCCCAATTTTTGTTTGATAGTTCCCAGTAAGTTTTCTATCTTTCTTGGTTAAATTCGGGATTTTATCCCATTAAATCCCACTTATCTAACCCATTCCGTATCCCTACTTTGGGGATAGTATTAAATCCTTAATTTGCGTTGGGAATGCTGGTTAGATCCATTTAGATCCCATAAAAATCCCAATAATCCTCGGATAATTCCTATTTCCCAATTTTTGCTCGATAAGTCCCATCAAATCAGCGATTTTTCCTGTATTTTTCCCACAGTTATGGCCCTTTACCAGTTAAAAGTACTTATAACCCCATTTATAGAATGTATAATCCCATTTATAACCAGTTATAAGTAATAAATGGCCTTAACTGCATAAAACCCCTTAATTCCTGGTCAGCATCTGCCCCAGTGCTTCCAGTGCTTTCAGGCGATTCACCAGGCCCTCCCATTGCTCCAAGGCGCGGGCCTGGAAACCATAGGATTTTTCATGATTTTCCCAAATGGATTGGGGGAACCCCGGGTTTTTCATGGTCCCTTAAAGCATCCCAGTGATTACCCTCTGGTAAACTAACGTAACTATGGAAAATCACCATTTTTAATGGGAAAACTCACTATAAATGACCATTTTCAATAGCTATGTTACATTACCAGAGGGATCCAGAGGGTACCTTTTGGTAAACTAAAAGTTTGCGAACTGGAAAATGGCCATTGAAATAGTGGATTTACCCATTAAAAATTGTGGTTTTCCATAGTTATGTTAGTTTACCAGAGGGTATAATCCCCATATATTGGGTAGTATAATCCCTTATAATCATCAACCAACAGGCGTTTTGAACACTGCTCAATTGGAGTGAACCAGAAAAATCGTGTGATTTAAGCAGCACAACATGGTGATTGAAGATGATGGAGCGATTCGATGATTTAAGATTTAACATCTACAGTAACCATTTCACCCACTGAACATGAACTGTTGTGATTTAAACGTCGCAACAATTAGGATCATCAACATGAGTAAACAGGAACCTCAATCAGATGTAATGGGGACTAAATACCAATAGTAGGGGATTTGTATAATGGGAGTTGAGCACGTATTAAATTGCACAATGAGAAACCAATGGGGCTAAAGCGACTAACATAGGGCCTTTGTTGGGATTGAATAGAAAAAATAGCCAAAAGATCTTGGGACATGGGGTTTGACCAACCAACATACAAAAAAGAATACGGAAATAAACAGTGGTTGGATTTTGCCGACCAACAATGGGATCATCCGGGATATTCAACTAAAAAGATCCAACACGTGGATTTTTTTTAGCCCACTAAGCTGCGATTGTAACCTACCAATCTCAAAAAGTTCAGGTGTTTCACCAAATTTTTGAGATGATGACTTCAGGAAAAAATTCCCCTTGCGAATCATTTTTCTTCAGTTGGGAAATGCCCGTTTTGAATGGGACATTCGGGACATGGATATGTGGGTCATGCTCCATGGCCTCCATGAGGGGTTAAATCTCCACGTTTCCCCCAGTGGTTCAGTCAGTCCTGGCTCTTCCGTCTTCGGATGGCCTACAAGTTCCACATGGCAATATATAGAAAATATGGTGATTTCTGGGAAAATATGGGAAATATATGGTGATTTATGGATGTTTACCCGGCCTGGTAAACTAATAGTTTGCGAACTGGAAAATGGCCCAGTCGAAATAGTGGATTAACCCAGCTATAAAATAGTGATTTTCCATAGCTATGTGAAAGTTTACCAGAGGGTAAATCCAATGTCTTGGTGATTGAACCAACTGTGATAGTTAAATGCCAACTTGTGTAGCTTAAATTTACGTTTTGTGGGGAAAATCCAATTGATCTCTGGTCATGCTAGTCCAGGATTAACAGTCCAATGCTCGCTTAAAAAAAACTGGTACTAGTACCAATTTTAATAGCAATTTATTGATTTTATCATTTGTTTGGTGATTCTCCAGTTCTTTTTGTCCAGGTATAAAATTCAGAGGGGTTGACTGCCTCGTAACTCGAATCCGGTTGACATACTCAATTCGTAACTCCTCTGGTGGCACCCCAAAAATAATCATTAATATCATCCAAGTCAGGCCATTTGAGTATTGAACCCCCATGGATTTTGAGGTACCCAACCTGGTTATGACTAACAGTTCGCCATGGTGGCGCCATGGCCCATGAAAACAGATGATTTTCCCAGCGAACGAAACCATAAACCTCCATTGATTTTGGGGATTTTCCAGTTCGCATTGGTGAGTCATGTCCCCAGATGGTACCAGCAGTTTAGGACACAGATAGAAAGATAGCTCCAAACAGCTCCAGCGATTCCCTGACCTTTGACATCTTCAGGCAGCCTTTGCCCCAGCTGATGCTTGGAAGTAGGGCCGACCGCCAAGCAAGACATCTGGGGATCTACGTAACATAGAGGTATTTTCTATGGGATTTTTCAGCACGCCAGCAACATGGGAATGCCACCCATGAAAATAGAAACGCGGATGTTTGATCAATGATTTCGAAGCTGAAATCAAGATATTTCAAGACGTTTACCCTTTTTTGGGCGAGGGGTCAAGATCGGCTGCAAGAACTTAGACATTTGTCAACTGAACATAGGGGAATTTAACCAAACAGCATCTGGTTTCCCCCTTGAACGAGCTACTAGTAACCAAGCCACAATCGGTCGTTGGTGAATTCTATTCAAATTTGTCATATCTTATCATTATATGATATTCTATGATAAATAAATGGATCCGCAAATGATCCATTACATATATAACATTATATATATATACATATACACATATTATATGAATTTATATGATACAATTCTCATTATATATATATATATAGCTATGATACAATTATATATGATTCACCTCGTTTTCTGTTGATGAATTGTATCCACATTTTAATATTCCTTCATCAGTCATCACTGTCATCCCTTTCAGCTGGACTCAAAGAATCAGTCCAGTCCCAGGGCCCCAGATGGAAGAAATTCTGCACCACCAATTTGGGATGACTGAAAGCCTATACCCTCTGGTAAACATACAAAAAACTATGGAAAATCACCATTTTTCATGGGAAAAACCACTATATGGGTATGGATCAATACCTATAGATACATTACTATAGTGGGATGAACATCCATAAATCCCAGCTATTTTGATGTGAACTACAGGGGTACCAGGGTTTTGACACACTGCCATATGATTAATATGGCATGTTTGCCACCTATCAACCGGTGATTCGGATTTCGCTGGCCCATAAAAACAGTATGTGAGTAAAATTCATAATAATTCACCGACAAAAAATAGTGTAGTATAGTAATTTAGTCTTTGCTTTGCCTTGGCCTTTCCGAGGTTGCACAAAGCCATAAAATAACCGCTAGGGGACGACCCTAGCGGACTAGCGATACCCCATTGGTGACTTTTTCCGGGAATCCTGTCATCCCCAAGAAGATGGGAGTTGACTATTTTTCTATCCTTTTGAGGTATACAGTATTTAATAGATACACAATGCATAATACATACATAATACATGCATCATACATAAAATAATACATATTCATATTTATCAAAAGATACATAATACATACCTGGTTGGTGGTTTCAAACATTAATGGATTATTTTCCATTTCATATACAGCCTGTATGGGATGTCATCCTTCCCATTGACGAACTCACATGGCGCACCGCCAAGGACCACCACTCCCAGGCTTCCCGGGGCAGACGCCGCTGTCAACGCTGACGCGCCGAAGAAAGCGGTCCCCGCCATGCCGCAGTTCTCGAGTCAGAGCCTGAGATCTGAATTCTGGGGGCAGAAGTAGATGTATGATGTTTGGAATGTAGATTTACCCTCTGGTAATTTAACATAGCTATTGAAAATGGCCATTTATAGTGGTTTTTCCCATTAAAAATGGTGATTTTCCATAGCTACGTTAAATTACCGGAGGGTAGTATAGCTAGAATTATAGATTTCTTTGATTGTTTGGGTATTTGGAGATGTTGGGTGTCTTCTACAGTCTTAACCGTTTGGATATAACTTAATTTGATTATTGGTTTATATGTATTATGTGTATGTGTGTGGGTACATTCTGAAATGTATCAACAACAACTAATATATATATATATATATATATTATAATATATATATAATAATATATATAATTATATAAGTTTGCACACCCAGGAATTGAGCCGTCCCATGGAAAAAAATCGACATTTCCCACTTGCTCCATTTCGAACTGGGGATCCAAAAAAGCTGCGTCCCAAACCGTTGGTTGTCGGATCACCGGTGCCTCTATCCGAGCCGTCAGCCGTCATCCAACGGGGTGATCACCTGTCGAAAGTCTCACCATGGGTGACTAATTTTCCCCATCGGATCGAGTTCATCTTTGTTGATGGTTTGAAATTGCTGGCGAAATATGTTTAACAGTTCGCCATGGTGGCGCCATGGCCCATGAAAATCGATGATTTTCCCAGCTAGAAACCATAAACCTCCATTGATTTTGGGGGATTTTCCAGTTCGCACTGGTGAGTCATGTCCCCACCCAGATGGTGAATCATGACATCGAATCATAAATCCTGCATGAGTTTTCTCCATCGAATGTCCTGAGTTTTCATCTTTTTTCTAGGTCAATCGACTGGATGGATACAAACAAACTAAATCCTAACTAGTCTTTTAAGGTATCAATGGGAATATCTATTGTATATATACTCACCAGCAAAGAATTTGTCATTTTTTGCAGGGTACCTGGCTGATTGGCAATATTTTGTTGTTGTTTCTTTACTCTCCACTTGTAGTGGGGGGGGTACCGCGGTACGTACCATGGTACCAACTTCCGATCGTCTCGTCTGTTAGGTTTGAAGGGCGGCTTCACTCCCATGGGAGGTGCGAAGCGAAGAAATCATGGGATGAAATGCAGATGTTTCTAATTAATAACTATTGATTTAACCATGATTTAACTATGAACATTTAACTATGATTAAACATGATGACCATGATTTAACTATGAGCATTTCAACTATTTCTTATGGCCAATGTCAAAAATGAGGATTTAACTATGATTTAACCATGATTTCACCATGAAATATAGGGATTTAACCCATGATGAATGACGATGACTGATTCGATGGCTTTCGGTTTCGTGAAAAGTTGTGCGTCGCATGTGCGCTCTCTCTCTATCTCTCTGTTTTTTGTTTAACATGTTGGTGTTTGAAGTTGTAGGGGCGTGTCAAAAGCTCATCTAGGTACCAGGGATATCCACGGTAAACCTTGGTTGGGTACATCATATGTATATATATATATATATATGTATGAATGATATATATATATATATATATGATATATATATTATATATATATATATGAAATATATATATATAAGATGTATAATTATGAAATATCGTTTTTCTTGGTTGCCATTCGAAGCTATTTTTTAAGTGTCATACCATGTCCCAGGAAGGTGGCCTCAAAGTGCCAGAGAAAGTGCAAGCAGGATGGAAAGCCCATGGCGCCGGGGTGGGACAGCGCGGTGGATTTCAGCGAGGTAACTTGTGCTGTGCTGTGTCAAGCCTGAAATTCAAAACATATGTTTACCTCTGGTTATGACTAACATAGCCATGGAAAATGGCCCATTTATAGATGGTTTACCTGGGTTTACCTATTAAAAATGGTGATTTTCCATGGCTATGTTAAATAACCAGATGGTATTTTGTTTAGGATGAGTAGATTTTTGAAGTGATGCATCTATATCCGTTGGTTGAGCTATGGCTAGTGATCATTATTATCCATAATTATCCATATTGAACATCGGTTTATTTCAGGCTTGGAAATATGATTTCGTTCATGGAGGCGCCCCATTAAAGCCCTGCTAGGAGACTTAAGGAGTGACACAAGCAAGATATCAACGAACACGAAATGGGGGGATACCCGCTGATTCTTTCACAGTTTGCGAACTGGGAGATCAATGAAACATCACATCTTTACTAGGTAAATCATCATTTGTGTCATCTATAAATGACATAAATGGATATTTTAATATTTTAATGGGCCGTTTTCATCCATTCTATTCCATTCTCATGGCTAAATAACCAGAGGGTAGGTGCTTCATCCATTTCTCAGTGAGTCTTAGGACTCCCACGGGGACTGGCGGGCGAACGTGGGATCCCCCTGATGGCCATGGCTGCAGATGTTGCCAAAAAAAACATGTATACTCAGTAATATTGTACCATATAATATATATATACACTATATATGTATGTGTATATATATAATTATATATATATTATAAACTTGTCGTTTTACCTCTTTGTCCACTCAGTTTCCTCCCCAGTTACGTATTGTCCGCTGCTTTCCAGGACAGAAATGGACTCCAGCGAAGTCAGTCAAAAGGCAATGTCGAAACGTCGAAACCACAGAACCCGCAAAAAATTGCATGTTGGAAGACACTTTTCAAGAAACATGGAACCTGTTGGACAGGGGGATTTCAATGGATTAATGGGAATAATGTGGGTAAAATCAATGCCACAAACAACCCATGACTGGGAATGGTGACCTTACCACCTAAATAAATCATGTTGGGGGATTTCAATGGATTTCAGTGAGTGATTGGTATTGAATCTGCATTTTCAGGTGGGAAGCAGATGCAGACTGAGCCGAAAGGCATTAGTTGCAATGAGTGTATGATGCAGACTTTGCACCGTGGGTTTCCGAAGCACAGTGGGTTTCCGAAGCACAGTTTTTCCTTTCCAAATGGCTTTGATTCCAGCATTTGAGGAACAACTCTCAGAAACTTATTTTATTAGGCTATACAAGATTCATACAAGCTGGTGCCCGCTTGTTATGCTTGTTGGTTTACCACCATATCGAACTATGGTTTTGTCTTATCCCCAGACCCTAGGTATCGCGGTGTATAAACCAACTTAGCTAACCTGGGGGGGCCTTCCGAGATTTGGGGCTTCAGCCTTCGGCAAGGCCAAAGAGATGCTTTACTACCTGCAGAGCCGCTTGGATGACTGCGGCAAAAAATGGCATTGGAATTGATGATGACAGAGTCTATCATTTTCTGGCATGTACCCGTACCTGAGTTTCTAAACAAACTTAAATCCCAATATTAAGGCCCTACAGAGGATTATCTTAGCAAGTCGCCCTTGTTTCCGCTCCATGAGTTTTCTTTGTACCACATGTTTGAGGCAGGTTCAATCCCGATATATATATATATACATACCATCTTGTTATTTAACATAGCGAACTGGAAAATCCATTGTAAATGGAGGTTTTAATGGGAACATCATCTGTAAATGGGCCATCTATACCACAGCTATGTTAAATAACCAGAGGGTATACCTATATATATATAACAAATTATAACAATGATATCCCAGTTCAAAGAATTGGATCATTTGGATCCATCGGATATGGCAGAAAAACTGGCAGAACATGTCCTGCAAAGGTAACTGAATCCAATGAGTCTATCATATCCCTATGGATCCAGTCGTACCTTCTGAAAGGAAGTGGGACTGGGGTATAATTTACTATTATTTGGAGGGTTAGTCGTATCTTCTCAGACAGTGGCGATGGATCCATATGGTATTGTATTATCCATTATATCATATGAACTAAACAGCTTTGTAATGACTACCCATGAATCAATGATGACGGGTTATTTATGAAATTCAAAAAAACACCAGCCACAAATCCCAACTGAAAAAATAGCATCCAATATCTTACAAAATCATCGCTGAGTTCCCAGATTTTTTTTTGGGAAACAACAACAGATACAACAGCAAAACTGAAGATAACTGAGAGCTTCCCATTCGAGGATGAAAAACATGGGAAAAAAGGCATGAATACAGGATGGGCCCCCCCAGTGATGTTTGTTGGTTTATAAACCATGAAATAATCCCCAGTAACCAGTTCGTTATATCTACAATAAACCATAGTTAATTCAGCCACTGTAGGGGAACTTCACAGAAATCCCCCATCCATTTCTGTGGATCGAATGGCGTTGAGGCTTCGACCGTGCGCCTTTGCAGCGGTTGCTGTCCTCCCGAGAGGGACCGCGCGCCAAGACGGAACCAAGGACGGGAACGGCTGGAATTCTGACGTGTTTTTTTTTGGTTTCCCAGTCCCTATGGATCCAAGTACCTTCTGAAAGGAAGTGGGACTGGGGTATAATTTACTATTCTTTGGAGGGTTAGATATCTTCTCAGACAGTGTTTGGATCCATAGGGAGTGATATCTTTGGCAAATCCCCCCCAAAAAATGGAGGACAGTAAAATCCCAAGGAATGTGGGTAAAACAATGTCATAAACCATCCTGCAGTCATGATTTATTTAGGTGGTAAGGTCACCATTCCCAGTCATGGGTGGTTTATGGCATTGATTTTACCCACATTATTCCCATTACCTATGAAAAAGATGTTAACAGATGGTTTTCCATAGCTATCTTAAATTATTTATGAGAGGGTAAACGTTATTGTTCATATGTGCTATGGTCAAAAGTTGTTGCTCACGGAAGGGGATGGTCATTAATCCATTAGTAGGCTGTTTTGAGTTAAACTGTTTAAGGAATCCCATCCACGATGGTGGGACGACATTAGGCCATTACTCTCATGTAACTTGACCTTGACTTGACACATCATATTGTTGGTTCTTGTTGGTTATAAGTCCTATTCAAGCACCATCTGGTTGGTGGTTGGAACATGTTTTTTTTTTTTTCTATCGGGAATCTCATCATCCCAACTGACGAAGTCCATCATTTTTCAGAGGGGTAGGTCAACCACCAACCAGAATAAATATGGCTGGTATACCCCTCAATTATATGGATAATATATAGTAAACCATCACCTTTTTCTAGCCTCATTTATAGATAGTTTTTTTTTTTACCAATACATGTCATAAACGTATCAATTCTCCAACGAGTTGTCCAATGATTCTCAAGGAGACCCAACGGGGATGCAGAGGTCCCCTGGCAGAGACGGTAGGTGGAAATGATGAAGGGGGAGATTTTTTCAATGGTCAAATACATGATATGTTGTTCACATTTAATATGATACATGTTTATGATATTTATATTGTTTTAATTGTTCAATAAATTATAATTTGATATATTTTGGTCGGTGGTTTCAAATCGTGTTTTCATTTTCAACCATATAGACATGGATAGACATGGGATGATGATCCCCAATGACGAACATCTTTTTCAGGGTTGCTTTCAGTCACCAACCAGCCATGGGTCAAAATTGCATCTTTGTTCGATGGCATGAATTTAAATTGAGGTAGGGATAGGCCAGCAAGATTTGTTCCTTTAGTTGTTAAGGCATTTTTTGGGGTTGAACGATTTTGATCCACACACACAATACTTTTGATACTATAGTTTTTGCTAGATGTTGTAATATTTTAGTAAGTCCACGTTGCGTGGGGTTATCCGAATAGTTTAGATGGGTCACATCACGAATGGCTAGGTGACTTGCGCACTTGCTCAAGTTGGACGGTGTCGATTTCTAGCACACCAGAGTCGAGAAATAGGGTTAGGATAGAGTAGGACTTTATTTTTTGGGGGGATTGGGACCTTCCCCCGGTCTCTGAATGTTCAACTTTGTTGGTGCTTGACAACCGGTTTGTAACATTGTACAAGTCCCACACTGATCATCTGGATACATTTAGATATTCCAATTTTTTTCTGGATATAAACAAGCCAACAACAGGTGCAGGCGGAAACATATGTTTGGCGGTATGCCCTACCCTCTTGCAATTTCATGTGGTGGTTTGGGATATGTTCGTCTCTGGTGAGCAAACTATACATTAAAAAAGTGTTCTTTTCAACCCAAACCGTTCGTTGACTAGTGACTAGTGGAAAGTTCCAAGGTCTAATGCGGCAATTTTAGTTTCCAGTCCTTTCTTGAGGTACATAGAAGCATCGAACACCTACCCACAAAGCGGATCGAAACACAGAAGCAGTGGCCTATATATGGCGACTCTTCATGGTTTCAAGCATCTTCAGTGCAAAAACCTGCTGGATTATAGCAAATCCTGCTGGATAGCCATAGATTTTTGATGATTTTTGGTGGCCTTGGGTTTATCACATAGCCCACTTGGGAAACGATTTTTTTTGGGGAGCACAACCACCTTTGCCGAGGCGAAAGCGGAGCATTTGCCGCCCATCACAAAGGAAGGTGCCGTGCCCGGGGATTTCTTTGACCTCGATGGCACTGGATGTTCAGCGGAATTTTGAGATGTTTAAGGATGATTTAACAATTTTAAATGATTAAATTGTATGTTTTATGATTTATCCTTGGGATGTGCGTTTTTTGTGTTTTAAAGACTTGGATCCTAACCATTCCTAACCCATGGACCCATGGACTTCGGGGGAACTCTTCAGTGAACTGGGGTTCTGGGATGAGGGAAGTCTCGGATCGCTTGTGGTTCCTATTCTCCACCTGTCATCAGAAAACAAGAATAGGTTGAGGCTATTCAACGTTCGTGTTTCTTTTTTTGTGTGTGGGATGATAAACATGGATAAACATTTGGAGAACATGACCCTCTTGTAATCTAACCTAAAATCAAAACGCTGTCAGATCTTGAACTGATAACTGTGATAACATATTAACATCACCCGTGGACACTGATCGACTCATTGGAAGCGTGCATCTAATCCCGCAGGTTTTTGAGGAACTACGATTCTGTCTTTAACACTTACCCCCTGGTAAACTAACGTAGCGAACTGGAAAATCCCCATTTTTCATAGGTAAGTCAACTATAAATTGCAATTTTCAATGGCTATGTAATGAATTACCAGAGGGTATGACTTATATCCATAAGTCACAGGATGTTATAGAATGTTATAAGATATTAATTGGGGGGTTCTTATACGAATTCCGGGCTTGGAAAGTGCAATTTGTTGATTCCCATGTCAGGTGTCATCCCGACTGTAGCGAATCAACCATGTAATAAGATGATTAATCCGTGTATTTTCCCATTACTTTCCATTATTATCTCATATATTGCCATGATTTATCATTATAGAATGTCCATGAATGTATTTGTGATTTTTGTTACTCTCTGTAAATTGCAACGACCTCACTGTTCTCCCTCCCTGGAATCATGGTTAGGATTGGGGTAACTATCCCAAAATAGCATAAAATAGCCACACTGTTCAGATTAGTGGCATATCATCATTTAAGCAGAATATATAAACATATAATATAAACATATTTCCAATCTATCAATCCATTGATAGTCCATATATATATATATATATATACATGTATATACACATTCCATGATATTCCCATTATATCCTTATTATACCACCATAATGGCCATAGAATATGTCAATTTAGCCAGATTATTCCCCTACTGCACCTCCCAAGAAGGGCTTGTTCAGCCGCCATCTTGTGCAGGTGGACGCGTATCATCACAGGCTCGGATGCCATTGACATTTACATGTTCTGTCGATCCACGCAATTCCAAGCGCACAGTTTCCTCCAACATCATACTCACATTAATGATTTTTCATATATGTTCATTCGTTTTCCATGACCCCCCCAAAACAAACATCAGGTTTAACTGGCTTTGTCTGAAATTACCCTCTGGTAATTTAACGTAGCTATTGAAAATGGCCATTTATAGTGGATTTAGCCATTAATAATTAATAATGGTGATTTTCCATAGCTACGTTAGTTTACCAGAGGGTAAATAAAATACTCCCCAAATTAGTTGATCAATCACCATGTTCTGACGTGAATTTCCATCGAGAACTGCAACCGATGGATTTCCGACGTCCGCAGCCTTAGGCTGCGGCATGGGCGCAGTTCTTGGAAGAGCGCTTGGGACGACATCTGAGGACTTTGAGGCGGAGACAGCTCTCCAGAGACCCAAATAGGGGGGCAGATTAGGTTCCACCAAAAACTGGTCATTTTCAGAGTCTATATTAGTTTCGAGGAGGGTAACTAAGGTTATAATTGCCATAAATTCAAAGTCAAGCTACGTAGAGTTAGAATGAAAGTTTGATGGTTGCTTAGTTGGTTCGTATGGACATAACTACACCTCGTAATTCTAGTTATTCTTCCATTTTTGTGAGTACTCGGAGGGTCTAGGTAGTGATACACCCTTTCAACTACCCCAGTATCAGCGGTATGGTGGGGATGTATGAGTCAAACATGGGATGATTTTGCCAAAAACAAATATTGAATTAGGTATTCCGCATGGAGATACCCTCTGGTAAACTAACATAGCTATGGAAAATCACAATTTTTTATGGGAAAATCCACTATAAATCACCATTTTCAATAGCTATGTTAGTTTACCAGAGGGTATAATTATTAATGAATGTGCATGGATATATATATATAATCAATGTCAACGAGGGATTAACCCCCAACACATGGGATGCGATGATCATCTGGCTGAATTACATCGCAATGTCACTGGCCCACCTGGCTTTATAGATGATGGTTAGGCTTGGGGGATTATCCCAATATCACTTCATTTCAGGTTGGTGGTTCAGCCCAAACAATAGCAGTGAGATTTATATATATATATATATATATGAATATATATGTATATATGCAATATATATATATATATATGTTTTTCTTGCCTAGTAGCGTTTCCGAAACAATGACCCTCAATTCCACTCCAGTTCTTTTGATGGACTCACCTCTCACCCGGTTCGAACCGGGTAGCGCTGCGCCAGCAAATCGACCCCGCCACCACGCGCAGTGAAGAGTCGGGAGATTCGGAGCCTGCTGTTGGAGTAGTTCCGGTGCATCCTGCTGGCACCGACCTTTCTGGTTTTCTTTTGGAAGGGTTCAACTCAGTTAAGGCCATAAAAATTACTTATAACTGGTTATACTGTAAATGGGATTATACATTCTATAAATGGGGTTTTCTTAGTACTTATAACTGGTATTTCAGGCCATAACTGTAGTGATACACTATAGTGTCTTTAGTATAGCAGTTTCATGCATTTTCCATGCATCCAAGTAGGTGTCAGGCGGGGTGACGACGGCACCAACGGATTTGTGAATTGCTCAGCGCTTTTATCCGGCAAAAGCCGTGGTACGAGGATGGGAGCCCAGTTTGCGGCATAGCATTGAGCCCAGGTGCGACATGAAACATAGACCAACTAATATACTGTAAATGATCTGTGATCACAGTAGGGAGCAGCAAACTCTGATTCTAAAGGAGAAAGCTCAATCCTATGTATGTCACAACAAGAAGTTGGTCCCTTTTGGGACTTGTGATTTTTAAAATCCTGCGGTTTGTGGGAGTGTTTCGAGGATGCGGCAACCCAAACACTTCCTGGGATGATATGTTTCGTTCCTGGAAGTTTGGGAGCAGCGGAGCGGCTTCACTGAATCTCAGGCTGTCTTTTGCTGTTCAACTCAATGTGTGCCAAAAATGATATGGGTCAAAATCGAGGTGACCTCAGGACCACAGATGGACTGGACTAGTGACTAGTCATTTGGCCCATCTTTTCCCAACACACTGCCAATATGAATGAAAGACAATAAAGCATCATTAGTAGCCTCCTAGTGGGGCATATGATTCCTGTTTGAAAAAGAGGGTCCTGGACCTGTTTGTTGAAATCTGTGTTATTTCTGCAGAGAATGTCAGGTGTTATAAGTCCTTCTGGCGGATTCACATTGGAGTTTGCAGGTAATATAAGATAGATTAACAACTTAACAAGATGAAAAGAAACTGAAAATTCCTGCAAAGTAAGCAAAACCCATTGGAATCCTATGAATCCCTTCGTTGTTGAGCCAGGTCGGCTGGTTTCCGCCCAGTGTTCCTCGCAGAAAAATTATTCTCTGGGCCAAGTTTTTACGGTGCGTCGAAGATGCGCTTGGCCAAGGTTTTCAAGTCAGTGGAAGAGGTACCCGGTGCCGTGTGTCAACAAATTCAGATCCTTTGAAAACATCGTCAAGAAATTAAATCGTCTGCATATGTCTGCATTTTAGATGTCCATATATCCTTTAGATGTCCATATATCCTTTAGATGTCCATATTATAGCTGGTTGGTGGTTTGGAACATGATTTGTTTTTTCATAATATATGGGATAATCCTTCCCATTGACTAATATTTTTCAAGATGGTTATAAATATGTATTATATATATATATATATTATGCGTCATTATAATTATACCTCCTTTTTCAATGTACTGGGAGGGTTCAGGTACTTTGTTTAGGGGGCACCACCCCCAAAAAAAGATGTATTTGGGATTCGGGAGGGAAAAGGATGATTAACCAGTGGATCCAATTTTCAGTCAAACCCGTCAAACACAGAAAAAAATCAGGGGATTTAGCCTGGGAAAAAAGCCCATGAACCTCGCCCTCATAGAAATTTAGCCAGCTAGATTCTCGGCCTTGTACGTAGTACAACCCCGGATCTTTCATATTTTGGTCTCTTTTCCATCTGACCTCTTTCGCGTTTTGACCTCTGCACGAAAGTCTGCGCAGAGTGACAGCGCCCAAATCTGCACATAAACCACCCGTGGCTTGCCCACGGTTGAAGAACGGCCGTGGACCTTCGGACTTTGACCGAGGAAAAGATTTGTCTGTCAAGAAGCTGGGCTCAAGGGAAGAATCTGGAGCGAGTATCGAAGATTTGCCATGAGATAAAGCTGACAAAAAAAAAGCATGGTTTCGCATTTTCCCATCAACGGTTCCTTGAACTTTCAGGCAGTTTTGTGATCAGTGAAATCTTTGATGCAGCCAACAGGTCAGGATTGGCCGATTGCTCTTCAGTGTTTTGGTTCAGTTCCCCGTCGAACCGCTGTGGCACTTTTCGTCAGTCTTCCGGTCGGGTCATCTCGCCATGGCACTTTCGCTTGGACGGCGCTTTGGGCGGAAGTCGACTCTTCGTCGTCTCGTGGCTTGGTGACGATTCTGCAGCTGTTTTGATCATGGGGAGGAAATCTATGAAACATGGCGGCCACACTGGGAACTGATGAACATTCTGAGATGTAAACAATATTAAGTGCCCAATTTAATGTTTAATTTTGGCTATTGAATTAGTATGTCATTCCCCAAAATATGAAAAACACCCAATAGTTCGCCAAATGGGATCCAATGGGTTTATAGTTATATATACGTGGGCTAACGATTGGGCTCGTGGCTTCTAAGTTCGGAGGATTACCAACACTCCACAACGGGTATACTGGCGTCCTGAGCCGCCTCAAGAAATGGTTTGTTTTGCCTTGAGTCCCACTTGGTTTGAATATCACCCATGTTGTGCAGCTATGGCCCTTTATCAGTTATAAGTACTTATAACCCCATTTATAGAATGTATAATCCCATAGAAATAACCAGTTATAAGTATAATAAATGGCCTTAACTGTGGGATGTTCAATTCTGGTCTCTGAATGGTTCCCACATATTCGAACATCTTCCATAATAAAGAATGGCACATTTGGACAGTGCTTGTTTTTTGATGTTTCTGGGTAAATTAGCCTCACTACGACCTCATTGGGAATCATGGTTAGTAAGGGAAATCATCCCAAAATGGCCTTAATTCAGGTTAGTGAAATATTATAATTTACCCAGATGTTTTTTGTTCTATTGTGACTATTATTAAATTATAACTGAAGATCCTCATTGAGGAATCCTCATTGTTTTTGAAAATTGCACATACGACTATACGACGGTTAAAAAACAGCCGTTCCGACAGTCAAATCCCTTCTATTTCAGCTGAGATGAAGGAAAAAACACGATTTTTCCGTGGGACGAGAGGTGCATAAAGACCTATTCATATGGTAAACCCAATAGTAAACAATCATCCCCAGTCATGGTATAATGGTATAATGCATAATGGAAATCATCCATATTGATCATCATTTATATTTTACCATCCATTTATTCATGACAATCATCCCCAATAATGATCAATATTGCCATAAATGGATGGTAAACATCATCCCCAGTCATGGTAGGTTTCTGGCATTGGGTTTATATACCACATACCTTTGGTACCTCCAGTTTGGGGTCTGGAATTTTGCCTTTGACTAAAGGCTAGTTTTCTACCCTTTTCGGCTCACAGTTCGGGGAATATTATCACCACGACCGGGATGACGCTAGGTAGGCTAGGTACCTCCATTGTAGCTAATGTGGTAAGACCTAGCCGGAAATCAAACATGGCAATTTCACCCAAGAGATGCAAAAGTTGAAGGCGCCAGGAGCTGTCAAGAGCCACACAGCTGTCAAGGCTTCGAAGCCAAGTTTTTTCGCTTGACTCCGGACCGAAGGTGAAGCCAGTACAGGGGTCAACCGAAAAAGCCAGGTTTGACATTGTGGATGTATTAATGATATATATATATATGTATATATTTTTGGTGGGTGATTTGGAACATGACTTTTATGACTTTCCATATCTTGGGAATGGAAAATCATCCCAACTGACGAACTCCATCATTTTTCGGAGGGGTAGGTATACCACCATCCAGATATATACTAAATATATACGCATATTATCATTATGAATATACATATGCATGCACAGCAAAAAATCCCCATAACATATCACATTAATCCACATATGCCCATTCATATCCCTATCAAATGGTTGCTTAGTATATATTATACATTATATGTTTCTAAGTCCAGTAGTAGTATTATTGTTGTTACTATAGTCATGACAAGAAATATAAAAACTACTTTTGTATCAATATGTAATACATAACAATATCACATCAATCAATAGAAACGATAACACTTATATATCTATCATATTATAATATATATGTTATAACTATTATATATCAATCAAGTATAACTATATTTATATGGGTATGTCTGAAAATGGGGTATACCCCCAATTGTAGCCATTTAGTAGGGATAATGATCATTAACCATTGGGTGTAGGGGTACACTATTTTCAGACACACCCATATATCAAAATATACACGTTGAAAAACCAAAAAAAACCAGGTGTTTCCCTTCTTCGCCTTGGCCCTCTTCCTCGCGCCTTCCCAAACGCAGAACACCATTCGCGCCCAGTTCGGAGACCCAGGGGATAGTTCAGCCTTTTTTGAAGAGAAATGGTACCCTCTGGTAAATTAACGTAGCTATGGAAAATCACCATTTTTAATGGGAAAATCCACTATAAATGGCCATTTTCAATAGCTACGTTAAATTACCAGAGGGTAAATGAATGTAAATGAGTCATGAAAACTCCATGAAATATATGTTTTTTTGGTGTTAAATACATGGAATAATGGAATCCAATATTTTTGCTGGTTTAACTTACCATTTTTTTGTTGATTTTTTATGAGTTGAAACATGAAAAATAGCCCGGTTTCCCATCTCGTGATATATTAATTGGTTTATAGATTTCCCTACTACGGATTAAGTTCATATATAATCACCATGAAACCAGGTAGTATAATCCGTTGTAGAACCAATCAACAGTGATATGTTTTTCATTGTTTTTCATGTCCCAAATGTCCCTTTTCGAACATCACCTTCAAGTATCAAATATAGAGATGATATCTATTGATATCTCCTATTTAAGCCATATTAGTGACTTTTTTGGGGGGGGCTTTAAATGATTCGCATCGCGGGCATTCGACCATCTTTGGTGTGAAGAGACTCTGCTCATGTTGGATCCCACGGGGATCCTGAAAAAGCTATTGAAGCCATGGCCCAGTCGAAAGTTCGTGGATTTAGGCAGCTATAAAATGGGTGGATCTTTCCAGTTCGTTATGTGAAAGTTTACCAGAGGGTAATTTTTACCTGAACTCTCTTTTCCATTGCGATGAACCTGAGAAGGTGTATCATCCAGACGGCATCGACGAAAAGACTTCAATCTACTGTACATGTTTCAACCCCCAAAAAAAAATTAAGAAGGTGTGAAAGGTAGGTAACATCAGTAACATCCTCCTGAAAATGGGAAATATAGAAATCCCCTCAACATAGCAATCCTCCTAAATTGTTGAGCCAGTCCAGCGACCTCAGGGTGCCCGAGGTTGGGACAGCAGGCCAGCGGAACTGGAGGTGATTGACCCAGAAAAGTCATCTGGAGCTCACAAGGCAAAAATGGTGATTTACATAGGAAAACCATGGGAAAACCATAGGAAAATGGTGGTTTAATGGGATTTAATGGGATATAGCCTCTGGTTATGACTAACAGTTTGCCATGGTATAGATGGCCCTAATCGAAATCGAAATAGATGGTTTACCGAACTTAATAGCATGCTGGATCTTTCCATGGCAAAATGTTAGTCATAAGCAGATGGTATGATGATTTTTTTTAATACATAATTCATGGTAGCAAAATGCAGCAAACATGGTTTGTAAGTAGCTTAACTATGGATGGGTGGCCGTCTCGAACTAGAGACAATCTGATCTGGCACTTCGAAGCTTCCCCATTTTCGGGTTCAAGTTACAGGGACTGGGGAGTCGATTATAACGGGAATATGTTGAATTTGGAGCACGTGAGAAATTTCTCATTTGTACCATCTGGTTAATTATTTAACATACTGTAGCCATGGAAAATCACCATTTTTAATAGGTAAACCATCTATTTCTATGGGCCATCTATACCATGGCTATGTTAGTCAGAACCAGAGGGTAGATGACTTATTGTTTGAAAACAGGGATTTTCGCTTGCCATTGTCGCTTTGGGGTTCCACTATGTTCCATGTCTTTGCTGCAAATTGGTGTGTCAAAATTGTGCATGTGACATGAGTACAGACAACTCAGATAGGTAGCCCCTGAAAATTGGCAATCAAAAATTGGCCACTGATGTTTGTTTCAGTTCAGAATCAGAACAATGCAGATTACGGGTGTGAAATGACACTCCTTTGTATTCTCTATGCTTTCTTTTGTTCCTTAAGGTAAACATGATTTTTTTTGCGCACTGTAATGTGGTAAAACATGGTAAAACCATGTAAAACCCCTTTGGATTCTCTATGCTCTCTTTTGTTCCTTAAGGTAAACATGATTGTTTTTTTGCGCACTAATGTGGTAAAACATGGTAAAACCATGTAAAACCCCCTTTGTATTCTCTATGCTCTCTTTTGTTCCTTAAGGTAAACATGATTGTTTTTTTGCGCACTAATGTGGTAAAACATGGTAAAACCATGTAAAACCCCTTTGCATTCTCTATGCTCTCTTTTAAATTTTGTTCCTTAAGGTAAGCATTATTGTTTTTTGCGCACTAATGTGGTAAAACATGGTAACACCATGTAAAACCCAATAAGAACCCTCTATTATATTGTCGATGCTCAATACCCACCATCCCCGGTGATGAGCACCGCATCCCTAGCGAAGGCCTTGTGGCTCTGGCCGCAGTCAGCATTTTGGCGCTGATGCTGTTGCCGCTGCTCCTGCCTTTGCTGAAGTTTTGGCGGATCATGTTCCGCTGAGGCAGTGAGGAAACGTCACCGTTTTGCTTGGGGGTTCACACGCCAGAATTGGGGATTCACCATGAAATTACCAGAGAAAATCTCGGGATTTACCCCATACCAGCCCACAATATGTGATTGTGATGTGCTGACTGATTTGCCTGCGGATTGACCAAATCGAATGGGCGATTTCTCAGTATAACGAAAGTATTCCCGAATCCACAATGAAAAGCACAACTAGCATGGGGCATCCTGGGACAACAACCTAGATCCACAAATGGTTTGCTTTCTGCATCTGGAGGGTGTTTGGGATGAGGATGGGGACCATGAGCGGTGCTCATACAAGGAACGGGGGTCAAACTTTGTTGTGCCCCAAACATGCTTTGAGAATGACGATGGCCAACAGAATCTTCAGAGTGAAGGCTTTAAGTTTCGACCCACATACCATCACATACCACTTCAGACCTTTCCTCGAATAGCTTTGAGAAGCAAAGAAATGGATGGTAAATCCTGCCATAAGCTATAAATCCCATGAGAAGCCCCATGATTTGTGTGAAGTCATCATTTGTCCTATGGTATGTCCCATGGTTTCCCTTTCATAAATTCCTATGTTTTCCCAGTGGTTTCCCAGTGGCTTTCCTCGTGAAATCATGGCATCCACCCAGGTTTTTCTTCTGGTTCGGTGGGCGCTACGCTGATGCCAAGGGCCGCTTCGGGTTGACGGGACGGAGCTGTCCGAAGCTGAGATGAGTTGTGGCAGTTTTTTCGGGGTTGATTCAGATGAGTTTCCACTACAAAAATTGGTGATTTTCAGGGTCGAACTGTGAATTTACCAGAGAGTAATTCACAATATTCATATTACTGTAGATCAGAATCATTCGAATATATTAGAATAATTATATATATAGTTGTATCACATGTTATAATTTCATACCCATAGGATCCATGTATGGAATATTTACCTACATTGACCCCTAAAGTAATTTAAAATAATCCCAATATAGGTAAATATTCCATACATGGATCCTTAGGGATATAATTAAGATACCATATGTTGTTCCCAGACAATGTTGTGTGAAGTATATGACAATATTCTTTCAGGACAACAGGAAGATGAATGCTGATCGTCATCATTTAGTATGATTGCCACTATTGTTGTGTATCATCAGTTGCAGGTTCAATTTTGTATGATTTTTAGCCATTGGTACTCTAGTGGTTTTGTGGTTTGTTTTTTTTTGGATACCTACACCCAGTTACTTCAGCGAAGTAGCTAGGGTGATATAGTTCATGACAGGTCGGTTGGCTGTAACCCACTATCTGATTCCGTGAACCCAAATAGTGATATTTTGGTATATCGATATGATACGAGTTCGATTCATTTGGAGACTATCACATTTTGTACATATATATAATTATATATAATTATAGATATTACATATCACTAGCTTGGTATCTCCATTCTTATAGCCATAAACATATCCCTTTGATGAATTTGTTACCAAGGTGGCCATCTCTACAGCCTGGCCCTGGTGCCGTGGCTCATGTCCAAGCCGCACTACCGCACAGGAGCTGGGTGCTAGAGCCGGTAGGGGATGAGAGAATGGGAAGTGCATGAAGTCTCTAGAAGAATGAGGAATTTGAGAGCAATTTGTTGGGGATTTTTTTCAGGTCTCTATTTATCTCTACAATGAGGAATTTCAGGGATTTAAGCAGGTTTTAAGGATGGAACAGGTGCGATTTGATCCTCCAAGACTCTTTGGAAAATGATCAGACATCATCTATGAAAAGGAAACATCATTGTAGAGCACCCAGAGAATTGTAAACCACTGTTATCAAACCTCCCTGAGTTAATCCTAAGTATTCCTTGTTTTGTTTTTTTGCTGGATTGGACAGCCATTAGTGGATTGCGAGCTTAGCGCGGCCCGCTAAGAAATAGCAGGCCGAGTTCCCCGCGCAGTCCATTAATGGTCAAGCCACATGTTGTTTTGCTTCAATCCTCAGTTGGATTCATCCTCTCATTCTAAGTTTTATGGGGGTGAAATATGTTACAATCCCATCCCCTCTTCATATTAGACACTCTTAAACACCTCTATTGGGTGGTCCCAAATATGTGATTTCATGCGGCAAAAAACACCTGGTTTCAACGGAAGCAAGGATGCCGTCTGCGCTCGTTTGACTCGGGCCTGGCTCCAGGAACCTTCCGCGAAGACATGCGCACGAACTTGCGGAATGTGGTCCTGTCGGGTTGCTCAGAGCTGTGAGAGATCACTATCCCCAGCTACATCACCTTGTAAGAAGGGTCCCCAATTCAGCATATTTCCCATTGTTGTTGGTTATCTTCCGTTATATATAACATTATATAACTATATGATACCATATGGATATCTGGTTGGTGGTTTGGAACATGGCTTTTATGACTTTCCATTCAGTTGGGAATTTCATGATCCCAATTGACGAACTCATATTTTTCAGAGGGTAGGTCGACCACCAACCACTCTTTGCTGAGCACACTCTACACACCGAAGCCAAACGTGGCTCTTGGATGAGGGAGGTTTACATTGATATGAGATTATCCAACAGGAATGCCTGTCATATCAGTTGTGTAGAGTGAGTTTTACAATGTTCATAACTCTTCCACATCGGCGACTTGTCGACTTGTCGTCGGCAGAAACGACAGAAGATACATGGTGGCAACGAGAAATGTATGCTTGGACACCAGATCTGCAAAGCGCATATGAAATCTGGGTAAATTATAAGGACCTCACTACGACCTCACCGTAGATGATGGTTAGTAAGGGGAATTATCCCAAAATGGCCGAACTATTCAGGTTTGTGAAATATTGTAATTCAGATTTATAGTTGGATAATGTTGGATATACCCAGAATGAAAATTTATTAAAAGCATTTAATTCAGCTTCCATTCAGTTTGGGAATTTCCCATTGAAATATCGTAATTTACCCCAGCTGGAGGTTGGGATGGGGGGATGAGGTGTGTATTACATGCATATACTATGAGTGGTATATGGGTTGGATGCAGGAATGGAATGGGAAACATATTATATATATATATGTTTATACAATAGGATTACGTGTATGATATATATATATATATACATATGTGAGTAGTTTATAGCCATGATCATAAATAATTGGAAACTACATATAAATATGTATAGGAAACATGTATAATATATATATATATATATACATACACAGATAAGTTAAGATAAGATAAAGGCCTGCTTCATCGGACATGATAATGTATATAAAGGTCATCTTGTATCATTTACAACATCACTTTCACATGCAAGACACTCACAGAAGCTTAACAAAGTCATAACAATCCATAGGATTTCTATTATTCTCTAGTGCCTTTTTAAAGTTTCTCACTTGCCATACTGTTTGTACCAAGATTTCATAAGAGTGGAGTGGTATGGCTTTACCATCAGTGGGTGAAATCCGAAGCGACATCCCGTAATTTTTGCAGGGCATGTTTCCAAGTGAATGATGGGGAATAGAATGGAAGACATCTCTGAAAACATCTATAGAGCGTGTGTGTTACCCATGAAACGCTATTTCACCCATTGTCACCCCATGTCTTTGGTACTGGCAAAATTTGATGCTGAAATCCGTAAATTCCCAGTAGAAATTCCCATGAGCTTTCAGGCAACTCCCCATAGGGCCACGGTTCCGATGTTCAGGCCCACGGGCTTCTACGGCATGCCGCTGTCCATTTGGGCCTTGACTCGTCTGCACGCAGTGGCCAGAGACCTCAGAAATTTCATGACGGCCAGGACGATGCCCATGGGAGTTAGGATCTGAGGCTATCCCACCATTGCGTTGGTTAGATCAACATGGAAGAAGATGGAATAAGTATATCATAGCTGGTTGGTGGTTTGGAACATGGCTTTTATGACTTTCCATATATTGGGAATGTCATCATCCCAACTGACGAACTCATATTTTTCAGAGGGGTAGGTCAACCACCAACCAGTCATAGTCTATGAATAGCTATGAAATACATAGTTTTGAAGATGTTGAAGTTGGTGGAGAAAAAAGAGCTGGGACCCTACTAAAATACCCGGCTTTTAATATACGTTCACTGCTAGAATGCAAACTTTGGATATGTTTGGGGTAGACCCCATGTTCAGTCACACCCATGTGGATGAAAATGGTAAATGGATGAATATGGATGCTAATCATGAAATAACACTATCAAAATATTGATTAGAATATGCATGTCAAAATAACAGGTAAATGCACGCGCAACCCCCCACTCCCAACTGTTTTAATGGAACAGATAGGTAGACATGTTTAGGACATGGCACACATGTCTCCTGGTGGAACCTGCCAAGGTGGCGATTCTTTTCGTCATTCCGACTGCGGCCTTTTTTGGAGCCTGGTATCGGAGGCGCACCCATTGTCCCGTGGTAAGGTAGGCCTTGGCCTTTTTGTAGGTCCGGGTGAGAATTTTTCTTGGTACATGCGCTGTTCTGTCAAAAAAAAGCTATGATCTCCTAATATGTCCTATATTTAATTACCCATAGGATCCATGTATGTTATATATGGTAACATTTGCCGTCAATATACCCCCAATGTTAGCATATATACCATACATGGATCCTATGGGTTAGGAAGTATGTTGTCTAATGTTGTCTCCAATGTTTAACGTTTCTTACTGGCTGGTTGAAGCAATTCGAGCTCCGGCGGGCGTGTTTGCATCCAGACTGAGTTGTGTGGAAATTTGGGAACTTCAAGATCACAAGGTGGTTCACAGGTGATTCTCACTGGACTATCGAATTAGAATATGTTGAATTATGTTGATAAGTTTGATCAATTTCATTGGATTTGTGATCAATTGTGATCACAGATGTCCTTTTCCAATCTTTTCCAACTGCTACAGCGGCTGCCAACGGCTGGCTGCTCACGTAGAGATCCCGAGGAAATCAGGAGGATCAACCCGGTCATCGAAGCTGGAACATCATGGCGTAGTAGAAATTCACGACAAAAAAACACATATGAAAAAAACAAAACAACGAGATCTAAAAGATGTTTTGTGAATTTTTCGTGTGTTTTTTTCGTTCATCGAAGATCTTTGTTCGTTCACTGGGATGAGGATCTCCAGCCCCAGAAAATGGGACTTGGATTTCCAACTCAGATCGTGACTTCTCAGACAGCTTGACAAAAAAGGATAGATAACTGGGTATCCCAGCATTTGATAGAATAAATCATATTCAGAATGAATAAAGTGCAGTTAGTTCGGGGCATGTCTTCGGTTTCAGACACAACCATATCATTTTAAGCTGACATATCATATCATATCATTATATATATATATATAGGGTATTCAACTTTAAATCCCTACAGTAGTTGACTTTATATCCCGATAAGACAAAGATGGTTATACACGCAGCAAAACAGCATGGTTCATTTATCATATATATATAGCAATTTATATGCAAATTACATGTATACATATATATATATATATAAATATCATTATATACCCATATTGTATATTATACTGTAGCTATTATATGTATTGTATGATATATATATATATACAATATATATATGCATACATTATATATATATATATTTACATAATCTTATGTAAACATATACACCATCCATCTTTGTTAAATCCCCCAACGCACAAACGAACTGCCTGACTGGTGCTGGCAGGCTCCTTGGCATGGACTCCGCCTATGATTGCTTCACGAGGTCCACCCAGACGCGGGGACATTGAAGCCATTGGAGGGATTGCCTGAAACATACAACACACGGGTATACAAAAAACGTTCAATATATTACCTATATATATACATACATAGATTATTGTCCTGATCTATGGTCTATACATGTAATCTTATGATCTTATGTATGGTGTGATCATATGTGTGTGATTATTATAACATGAATAATGTTGTAGAATCAGAAGGTTTACATGTATACCCCAGTATGCACCTGGCACATGTGCGTCAGTGAAAGGAGGACTGCACAGGATGTGCACAGGTATGGCTGATTTCTTTGACTCTGGAGATGATCATCTCTGTTGGTGGCCATATCCATCATTTCTTGTGCCATATCCAGAATACGTGGATCAAATACGTGGATCATATCAGCATTTCTGGTGTGCCCGGTAGGTTGTACACAATAAACAAGAAGCATTAGCTATGTGAAAAAATATGTGAGTCCACCCAAATTTCCTGAATCAGCAGTGAGTCAATGATCCCATACGGCCTATTGGTGGCTCCTTTTGTGGTTTAGTTCACTCGTTACAACCGGAACTCCTACTTACCCTTATTACAGTTATGGCCATTGATTAGTTATAACTGCTTATTTTCTATGGAATTATACATTCTATAAATGGGGTGACTTGTTATTACATCCAGAACTGGTATAACTCGGGCCATAACTGTGGGAACATATTATCCATATTAAGCAATTTCTAGATACCCTCTGGTAAACTAACATAGCTATTGAACATGGCCCAGTCGAAATAGTTGATTTTCCCAGCTATAAAATGGGCGGATTTTCCATAGTTTTTTGTAAGTTTACCAGAGGGTAAGTGCCATTAAATCCCATTAAATCCCATTAAACCACCATTTTCCTATGGTTTTCCTATGGTTTTCCCATGGTTTTCCTATGGTTTTCCTATGGTTTTCCCATGGTTTTCCTATGGCCAGGCCGGGTAAAGCATCATTTTCCCAGGACCTTGTTCGACCCCCGCGACTGGTTTCAGCTTTGGCGCCTGAATTGCCGGTTGGCCTCGATGCTCCTCGGCTCCCCGTGACATCCCGTCACGGATGAAACGAGGTAAATATCATGGGTTTCATATGGTTTAATATGTGGTTTAATATATGGTTTAATCATGCTTGATTGAATTTTCAGACATGATTTCGAAGATTCATGACATACTCAATGTTTTTTTGGTTTGGTTACTAGGCTACTCTAGAATGTTTAATTACTAGACCAGCGAATGGACAGGTGAATAGAGGATGATATGTTTTGTGAAAGACTGCCACAGGGATCAAAGTGAATGATGGCTAAACATCACTATTTTTTCATTATTATCTATTAACAATCATATGGGAGTCGTTGTAAAACCCATGCAAGACTTTTAGTCTCCGAGTGACATCTGCAGATATGAGACCACGAAAGGGCGGCGAAAGGTTCGCGAAAGGTCCCATATTATCCTATACTGGTTGGTGGTTTCAAAATGTTTCAAACATCGTTTATTTTCCCATATGTTGGGAATTTCATAATCCCAACTGTTACTCACTCCATCATTTTTCAGAGGGGTAGGTCAACCACCAACCAGTATTATATATATATCATTAAATATCATTTCCATCAACATAACTATGGAAAATCACCACTTTTCATGGGAACATCACCTGCTTTTCTTGCTGTCCCAAGCTTCGAAGTCTCCGCGATCCGCGTTCTTCGCCGAGGACGGCCTTGGCCACTAAGAGCTCGGACTTTGAGATGGAAGACAAGTGGAACTTCATCAAGGGCTGCTATGAGCCGCGGCGACGAAATATGGTCATGGGGGGTTTTCCGGTGGATTCCCGCGGGATGGGGGTAGGACACCCAAGGATACCCGTGAAATATGGGGGTTTCCATATAGGAGGTCTCCAAAAATGGTGTATGTCATGGAAAATCCTAATCTAAAATGGATCTAAAATGGATGATTTGGGGGTACCCCTATTTCAGGAAACCTCCAAAAGGGCTTCTTTTTTGGCATATATGGCCCCTGTGGCCATTTGAACATGGAGATTTCACCCAAGAAACACTGCACGCGCTGCATGAATTGCACGTGTTTGATTGAGTTAGATGGGTCTCATCTCATATTTTCATGTACATGCTATCTTTGTTTACCTTCAATCATTTGTTTGTTGTGGTTTACATACATATATATAATATATATGTTTACATTAAGTTCGGCGGTACTGAGAAAAGACCTGCGAAATCGAGGAAGATCGACGACAGAATTTGAATTCGCATGTTCAACGATGGTTACATTTTGCTTTCGGAGAATGAATGGATTGTGCCTAAGACTAGAGTCTCCACCAGCCATCAAACAAGAGGTCCTCCAAGAGTAGCTCTGTATGAAAAAGGGGTAACGCTTTAAATGATCCCAAATGGCAATCTGATAAACCATTGGATTTTAGGCTACTCGATTTTCAGACAAACCCGAGTGGATCATGTTCTGAGAAATCCAACTTTTATTGGAGTCAAAAAGATGACCCGGCCTGGTTATGACTAACAGTTCGCCATGGTTTTTCGATGGCCCATTTATAGAAATAGATGGTTTACCGAACTTAAACGTGCGTGGATCTTTCCATGACTAATTATGTTAGTCATAGCTAGAGGGTATACAACAACCTATCTTGAGTCATGAGTCATGAGAGCCCAGTTGAAATATGTTGAACTCACCAGGCTCCGGGAAAAAAAACCCACCACAGAACTGGATCATTTTTTAAGGACAACAACCTGCCCACCACCCCGGCGTCCGGAGGCCCAGAGGTAGTACTTAAATGGTACCCTCCCAATGAAACAGCCGTAAACGGGGTTGATTAATCCAGGGTTGACATTACATTTCTCATTTTTTCATACTTTTCCATTCAGCTGGGAAGATATTTTCCCAGCTGACCATATCATATTATATATAAACTATAGTTGTATATCATATTTTTCAGAGGGGTTGAAACCGCCAACCAGTGATTAGTGGTGCACCCTGGTGTGGAACTAGCTGGGAGGCTCCAGGTTTGACTTTTGTTGGGCGCCTGAGGCTGGAGCTACCCAAGACGCTGGTGGCGAAGGAGCAGATTTTCTGTGTCACACTGCAATGGTTTGAAGGTTGGCATGCGGAATATATGGGTAAACTATGATGGTTTTACAGGGTTTCTACCATATAAATTAGCAAAATTAAATTGTTTTTATGGGATTTAGCCAACAAAAAATGTGGTATCATGAGGATAACATGCGGTATAATCGGGGTCTCAAGGAGGATCCTATACACCCAACACAATTAGGGCCAACTCAAGAAAGATAAATGGCAGCCAGAAGGTGGACACTCGCAATTTTAGCATCTTTATCTACCAATTTTCTCCTCTTGTACCTGGGGTGTTGGGAGCAGCCCTGTTTATCTTGGGCCATTTTTTCTACCTACAGTAGTTGGGAAGACATGTCATATTGCTCTCAAAAAGGAACGTTACTTTTGGGTCACGTCGACCCGGCGTCAGTCATAGATGGAGAACTTATACTTTTGACCTTGGGTTTGAATGCTTGGCAAAGATTCATCTCGTGGAATCCACCAGGCACGAAACATACCCCCTGGTAAACAAACAGTTTGCTATTGAAAATGGCCATAGAAATAGTGGATTTACCCAGCTACAAAATGAGTGGATTTTCCATGGTTATGTGAAAGTTTACCGGAGGGTATTCTCATGTTTGGATATTTTTCCAACTCTTCCAAAGTAACGGCACTTTTGTAGTAGGCGCTTTTCCACGCTCAATAATAATGTTCTGCTTACTCACCATTGGGTTTCCCATTGACAATATGATGACAGTAACGTTCCTGATAACTCTGCATTCCCCATCACTTAGGAGGCAACCATATGTACTGTATATACGTCTATAGATTTAGGTCTTTAGGTTATATGCTTGTGTTTGCACACATGGTACAGTACTTCAAAGTCCTGTGGTCGTGTTTTTCCATTAGAATTTCGGGTTTTCTGTTTTCTTGACAGACCTGTATGAGCAAGAGAGAGAGGCTAAAGCAACCGCCCGTCAGCAGCGGGTACAGGACGTCAACGAAGAAGGAGGGATGGGCATTCACGTTTCTCAGCAGCACGGATGTATACGGATGTACAAAAATATGTAGAACTATGTGGCTCTGACTAACAAAGTTTTTTTTTAGTTCCATCAGATCGAGATATCAATTGGCGCTCAATACAGGTTTATATACGATATTTTAGATCGGGTTAAAGTCCACAGCGATACATGTTTAATCCTCTGGAGCATACAGTTATGGCCCTTTACCAGTTATAAGTACTTATAACCCCGCCCCATTTATAGAATGTATATCCCATTTATAACCAGTTATAAGTAATAGCCATGGCCTTAACTGTATATTAAAATATATTAAATATTTAAACATGTATCCCAAACATGAGCACGTCATTGACGGTCAATGAAATACTGGAAACCATGGCTGCCATGAAAGTAAGAGCGCACCCCCAAGGCCCCCCCCGTAGTGATATTTGGGTTTAACCATAGGAAAACCATAGGAAAACCATAGGAAAATGGTGGTTTAATGGGATTTAATGGGATTTAATGGGATAGATATAACCTCTGGTAAACGTTTATATACATAACTATGGGAAATCACCAAATGTTTAATGGGAAAATCAACTATTTCAATTTCTATGGCCATCTTCAGTAGCTATGTAAGAATTACCAGAAGGTAAATAGATCAGAATGAGGACATGTGTTGATTGCTTTAAATCCAAGAGTCAATGGACATGTGGGCAGCTGTTTGACAGTGTGGTTTTTCGGCTTTGGGCTTGGCGTTGATAGTAAACGGATACCAACATAGGCACCATAATTCCATGTGTATATATATATATATTTATAGATATGTAATATATATATATATTATGTAATTCATAAATCCATATGAATTCCATGAACACTGGAGTTTCTCGTGATGTTTGGGATGTGAAGCCCAAAAATCCGAGGGTGCTGACCCAGCAATAGATTTACTGGAGAGGTCTTGAAGAATGTTCTCCATGGCGGAAATTGGCTCTTGCAGGCAGGGTGCTGTGAGGATTTTCTGTGAGGATTTTCGGCAATTTCTGGTTGGATGTCCGATCGAGTTGTTCTGGTTGGTGGTTTCAAACATAAATGGATGATTTTCCATTTCATGTATGGGATGTCATCCTTCCCATTGACTCATATTTTTCAGAGGGGTTGGTTGAAACCACCAACCAGATTATCATTAACCATCATTAACCATATAATAACCATATATATATATATTAACAGTATATATTCCATATATTGGGTAGGTTGAAACCACCAACCAGTGTTCATGGCTCAAAACTTTTACATCGAGAAGCCGCTGAATTTGAAGCCGAATCGAGTTCCAGGAATCTGACCCCTTTATCGGGTGATCTCCTGAAATCTCCGTAGTGAGTTGGTCAAAAAAATCCCCATTAACGACAGATACAGATGTAACCTTCATAAGATGATAAACCCACCAGTTATATATATATAGTAGTTAAGTTATGTTCACTAACTTCACCAACAAATTGCGGCACCACCGCCACGCAGGTTACACTTTTTTATGACGATTTGAATGAAGATTTTGGCCATCAGCCTATCAGCTATGGCTTTGTCTGAACATCGGGGACGGCAAACTCTCCAACGGTCGTTTCAGTTGAGGGAATCCCCCAGTGGCTGTGAGGATTCCCACATCTCAAGCCATCCCCAGCCCTGCCGTAGGAGAAACTCTTGAATCATCCCGACGTGGCCAAATTGCTTCCCAAGGACCAGCGTAGCGAAAAGGGAAGTGGGAGGCGACCATTGTTGTTTCCTTGGATAAAATGGATACCCTCTGGTTATGACTAACATAGCCATGGAAAGATTCACCCATTTTTAAGTTCGGTAAACCATCTATTTCTATGGGCCATCTATACCATGGCTATGGCTATGTTAAATAACCAGAGAGTATATCCCATTAAATAAATCCCATTAAATCCGATTAAACCACCATTTTCCTATGGTTTTCCCATGGTTTTCCCATTATATCTCCATAAAGTTGGGAAACAAATGGGAAACCCATTGGAGCTGGGAAATCCACACAATTAATGGAACATATTTTTGATCTTGGGCCCTTAGACACAGAGAATGATAGATTAAGGTGACCTGCACCCACACTTGGATGAAACGGACAACAAAATTAAAACGTTCAGGGTCCAGTGGTTCCCCTCGCTTCACCGGCACTGACAGCGACCTGCGGAATCCTGGGTCCTACACTACGAGCATCAGAATCAGAATTTTTTGCTGCCAGAAGTGAAGACGAAGTACCCTCTGGTAAACTAACATAACTATATATACTATGGAAAATCACCATGTTTAATGGGAAAATCCACTATTTCTATGGTCATTTTCAATAGCTATGTTAAATTACCAGAGGGTAATGCATGTGCTTGAGCATGTCCACACATTTGGGTTCCAAGCTCATGCGCTCCAATAGATCCTGCCCTGGCAATCGAAAAGTATGAGCAAAAAACAGTAGTCTGAAAATGGAGTAGCCCCAAATGCAGGCGAATATACACCCAACAAATAGCATTCAAATGTTTTATCATGTTTTATCATGTCCCCATTGAAATTGCTGTAGCTGGAGGTGTGTCCAATCTTCAGACAAATCAAAAAAACAATTAAATTAATTAAATTAGCTAATTAGATTTAGTCATTTAATCCAGATTTTCTTGGTTAAATCATGTTAAATCTCATTTTTGTCCAGAGATCAAAGTTCCAATGCGCCCGCAGGAAAGCCCGCTGTCAACCATGCGCGTGGCCAGAGACCCAGGATGACCCAGGGACCGAATGGGCCCACGATACGAACCTTGGGCGTCAGGAGATAGGGACAGAACGTCCTCATAGAACCCATGAGGTTTCAAGGGAAACTGTCCGCAATTTTCTCACTGTAACTTGGGTTTGTTTGAACATAGGGCACTTGCCACTTGGAGTCCCAGAGTCCAATGCTTGGACCGAAATCATAGCTGCTGGTTCTTCCCTATTGTTCATTCCGAAATCATAGCCACTGTCCTTGTTAAACTGTTAATGGTTCAATCCCATAAAATCATTATAAAAGCTATGTCAGCTATGTCCTTGTTTGAGAATGGGGTTTACCCGGTTTAGCCTCAATTTTCAGCGGTTGATCATCATGCAAAAAACATTAGATGGCCATGAATTAAGGTACCAAACCATCATAATTATCTCAATGATCATCAAATTGATAGTTCAATTATGTTCAATTCATACCATGACAAACTATTAAAAACATATAAAATCATGACTGTTCATTGTTCTTCGTTACATTCCCAGCCGGCCATTTCTGTTCCGTCACACGACCGAAAAATTCACCGGATCAGGTGACCGGGTCCTACGGCGCTTTGAAACTCTTAGGCCTGGCTGGTGCTGGGGACTCCCTGAAAAAACCGACCGAAAACTATGGGGAAAATGGGGAAACAACTACTGCGGATGGGTTTTTCTCAAAAATCGATAAACCATGATAAACCACCATCCTGAAATAGGGTAATTATGAACCAAGCATTTGTAAGGTACCGAGGATACAACTTGACAGAACTGAATTTGTCTTGATTGCATTATCTTGAAAAACCGTGTTTGGATTGACCAAAATTTGGGTATTTAATAAACCTGATGGTTTGAGCCATTGTGATTGGGGGGTAATTATCCCATTCTCAGACCCCTACGATTTCATATTCAGGCTTGCTGAAACCTAATTCATTGCAACAAGCAGCGCGACCGGCTGATTTCTGTGAGTCAATAGGGATACGGACTGAAGACGTTGGGGATGGCTTGAAACGACTGTATAAAACTAGACATGGTATGGTAAAGAGAAATCAAAGTTTCATTTGGACTGTCTCTGAACTCGCTATATATAATTAATATATATAATTAATATAATATATATATATAAATAAATATAAATATATATATATATATATAATACCCCTAACTACTTAGGGTCTGGAATGGGGAGACCTCCAGGGTTCGGGGGCCCAGGGTCTTACCTGGCTCACGGAAACATTGTAGAAAAACATACATTAAAATACATTAGTCAAAAACAAATACATTAAACCTCAAGAAGGTCCATCTTAGACCTAGGTTTTTGGGGTCTAAAGTGAAATCCTGAGGTCCCTGTCTAGTAGTTGAGAGTATTATATAATTATATATACATTATATGTATATATATATACGCGCAACGCCTGGGCTTTGCCCAGGCGTTGCAGCGTAGAGGTTTCCCATTCCCAAACAAATGTTGATGCAACTTCACAAAATTCCTATGGGAAAAACAACAAAGGTACTA
>Ga0126342_10000461_pt1 | contig 44131 bp, 26 predicted proteins | sample Cyp1metagenome_FD_92528 | JGI IMG/M metagenome (GOLD analysis project Ga0126342, IMG submission 92528) | Coral microbial communities from Lord Howe Island, Old Settlement Bay, Australia - Cyphastrea 1 metagenome | ecosystem: Host-associated > Invertebrates > Cnidaria > Coral ...
CATACATACATACATACATACATACATCCATACATCCATACATCCATACATCCATACATCCATACATCCATACATCCATACATCCATACATCCATACATCCATACATCCATACATCATCCATACATCCATACATCCATACATCCATACATACATCCATCCATACATCCATACATAATCCATACATCCATACATAATCCATACATCCATACATAATCCATACATAATTCATCCATCCATCCATCCATCCATCCATACATCCATACATCCATCCATCCTTCCATCCATCCATACATCCATCTATCCATCCATCCATCCATACATACATCATACATCATACATACATAATCACACATACATAATACATAATACATATTTCCATTGGCTGCCTTGGTTTTTGAGCTGCCTGCATGATTGAAACAACCTCTACTATTGTTGATCTTGATTTGAACCTCCTGAAACCCACTGATTCCGCCACGTCGCATCTTAATATGTTCATCCCGTTGATCTCTTCGAGATAATCGGCGACCAGCCCACAGGTAGTTCATGCAGAGCTGTGTTGAACTGGCTGGCAACTGCTTTGCCAACCGCACAACACTGCAATTGGAATGATTATAGCATGAGATCGATATCGAATGCCCTGGAGTGCCGACCTTGAACTCTGTGATCCTACCTGCAGCAACACAAGCACAAATGATTGCAACTGGAAGGTGCGCTGACCAATCATCAATATTTTATCAATCCATCATCCGGTGTCCCTGGACCTCAACCCCTTATTGTTGATGAGCTCTCACTTCAAGAAGTGATATTCAGCAAGTGTTGATTGATATGCCATTCATGCCCTATGCTCATTCATACCTGATCTATGGTCATAGACATGACAGAGATCTGATCTAATGATCTATGATCTATGATCTGATCTATCTATTGATCTTGTCATGTCTCACGTGCTTCCAGGTTACCCACTGCAATGCGTTTGCCAGAAGCAAGGTCAGCCAACACTCGTTTGTTGGATGGATCTATGAACATGTGTACTGGTTCTTCTTCAGATCGAGCAGCAGCGGCAGCAGAAGACACAGGCTCTGGCCCTGGCTTCGAAGATGAAGCGGCGTCACCCCTTGCTGACTTTGAAGTCTTCGATTTCGATGTTGAGCCGTGGCATTCAGATTTGCCATATCTTTGCTGAATAGCTGCATTCCATTCATCTTCAACTTCATCAGTCGCAGCAGTTGGGTTTGCCAGTCCTGACTCCAGATTTGCTTCTGCTTGGGCGTCAAATGATGGAACCAGCTGAGCAACCAGCAAGTCACCCAACGATACTTCCTGAACTTCGTTCTGATCATCCAATGGATCAAGATTCTCAGGCTTTTTACCTTGGGTGTTGCATGTGTGCAGCAACTGTACAGTACAGTATGTGTCGATTGAAAACCACTCAGGTCAAGTCATCATCAGAGTCTGTAATTTGTAATAAGTAAGTAAGTAAGTATTGTTTAATATGCCATTGCCATGGTATCTGAATTTGACACAATTAAATCACAAACTGACATAATGACACACAGGCATAGTCACATGGTTTTCTTGGAACATTTACTTTTTTGAGGTTGAAATGACCCAAGTCAGACTGCATAGTTACTGAACCTGCAGACAAGATACTCTGGTGTGTCCCACGCTGCTTTTTGGAAACTGCTGGCAGAAATGATACACTGGCATTGGCGCTCTTGTCCTTGGAATTGCGCTTCCTCTTGCTGCCGCTGTTCAGCCTGGAAACAATGTTGCCCGCCGAAAGCAAAGCTGCTTCTTCTGGATCTTGATTTTGACCAGCTTTACTTGCGCAATCAGAATCCAAAAGAGATTGAAAGCTGTTGTGTCCAATGGCTTCTTCTACATACGTCTTGTGGTGATGCTTGACCAGGATCACATGGTCACTGATTGGGTCCAGCTCATAATCCATAACCAGTTCGCATTTGCTGGTGTCATCCCAAATATGACTGAACCAAATAGCGCATTCAGTCATGCTATCAACCAATGGGCAAAGCAGCGATGAACCCATAAAGCACTGAAATTGAAGGACCACCTTGTACTTGTACGATGCATCAGCGATTTGGTGCACACTGCAATGTTGCAAATCCACTTCGAGCGGGTTCAGAGAAACTCTGCAAACCAAGCGAGCGTGAACACCCCGAGCATTCTTGACCAATATCACTGGGAGTTTGCAGGATGGGCTGAGATACTTCAAACGTCCAGTTCGAATGTCACGTTGAGCAGCCATGATTCTGCATATGCTCTTCATCATGTCAATGGCTCTGTGCAGCAGGGAAGCATTCTTGATATCATCCCTGCAGTAACGTCCACATACCAGCTGACAGCAGTGAATGTTTTCGAGTTCATCTTGGGGTGCAAGCTCAAATGGAGTCTGCTTGATAACTTGATTGTGCTCGGATTGAAAACATGCATTTGTTTTCGACACAAAGCCTGGAACTTCTGCTAATGCCTTTTCCACAAGTTTCTCAGATATTGCAAACTCTCCATCTCCAAGCCCATGAAGAGCATGATCATGATCTTTCTTGGACAAAAATGAAGCAGCTTGGCTGCATCCAGCAGCATTGGTGACCAAGTCAGTTGGTCGTTGAACTCCTTCATGCGGAACCAAGTCTAGACCAGTGTCCTGACCAAAAGAATTCGCATCGTCCAGCAAGCAATTCCTGTTTGCAAACGCAACCAGTTCTTTCGGTTTGACAACAGAAGGCATCTGTGGAGACGATGTTCCAAGCAAATTGCTTTCGATGGCTGCATCTAGCAAACAAAACTGATGTTGAACTGCTTTCGCTGCTTTGGTGGCTGCAGCATCTTCACTGCGTATTGACCTGGTTGCACATTCAAATCTCACTGAAACATGACATGTAAAATACGCAACTTGACTTGCCTTAACATAAGTAGTAAATAAGATATTATATAATATAATATTATATAATTATAATATAAAAATAACACACCATCATCTGCCATCTGGAGCATGCAGCCTGCCTTCCCCTAGGTCTACTTTGCAATGGATTGTGAACCGAATTCAACTGTGACTGTAATTCAAACCTGAACCAACCAAAGCTGCACCACCGCTGAGTTGATTACTATTCAGACTATTCAACTTCTTCTCAATTCCCCAGATTGATCAGTCTTCTGCATGTTGATGATAGCTGCTGATGTTTGTTGACAATTTACAGTAGCACCAGCGGCCAGCCGCAAAATCCAATAAGATAAAAAGGCTGTCACTGCCATTATCAATGTTTACTGCCGAGGCACAGTTGGCGGTTCAGCTTTGTAGTCTGATTGGCTTCTTTTGCTTTCTGCGAGTATGAACGTCTCAGCCGCCTCATCTCAAAAGACTGTTCATTCCATTTGGCAGTTGCCCGTTTGGAAATGAACGTGCGCTTCTCATTCCAGCTGGCTTCCTCCAAATCAGGTGGAAGCTGTGCAGTGGAATACTCATCTTTCAGAAACAAGTTATAGCCATTGGTGCGCGCCAAACCTGGTCATACAGCGCACTTCCGAAATATGAATGTTTGTTGTCCCTTGACCCTTGATTATCTCCAAATGATATGGCATGCTTTCTGTATCAGATGGCTTGGGCATTGGCCATAGACTGCAATTACAATCGGTAAACACAATCATGAACTATTCTTCATGTCATGCTGCATTCTGCCTATCAAACGACTGAGTCCGTGAAGAACCTGAATCTGAATTTTGAATGCTAATGAATAATGAATAATGTGTCGTCTTTGAGTCAGTGACAATGAGTCAAAACTGTAAATGAACCTGAACCGTACTGGTGGCTCACTCCATGTTCAACCCTGCCTTGCTTGGACGATTTCAAGTTGGATGACGCAGTCTCACCAGCATCGATGCTCCTCCTCTGAGCAAGCTTGAGTTCGGATGTCACGTGCTTCGACACCATTGATGATATCAAACAACTTTTGCCATGAGTGGTTGATCTTGTATGAGTGGCTCTTGCGAAATTGAGTTCGATTTCCACATTGCTAACTTTGGCCCTGAACGCCAGTTGAAGATCCACATTGACATTTCCTTGTGTCAATGCCTTGACCACTGAGAGATCAGCATGGTCCGCAGATTCATCTCTAGCAGCCTGGACAACTGGCTGAGCAAACAACTTTTCCAAGCAGCATGGTTTCAACCTGCAAAGAAACATGGCCACCTTCTTCTTGTGATCATCGGACAGAGAACTGTCCACCAATTGCGCCATAATGGAAGGGGTCCGTCTATAAGGTCGCACGAGACGATGGAAAAGCTGACCCATTGTCATGATAGTGTACCAAAACCTTTGCATTCTGGAATCTGACGGTGCACGCCCTGGCAAACCTAGGCTGAATTGAACATCGGCTTAGTCAGCTGTCATCCACAATCTACCAATGCAGTCACACAATCAAACAGTTTCTCAGATGATTAGGAATTAGGAACTACACGGTTCCACCTTCTCCCAGCCCTGCTTACAAACAATTCTTAGATGTTTTCCGGTCGACGGTCTACTGACAACTGCTACAGTTGACGAAACTTAAGCCAAATCAGTGCAAAGTCATGAAGCAGAAACAAACCCAAGCCGACCCTGTTTGGGGCGCGACTGTCAGATCACGGAATGCAGTGGATGGTTCCCACAGACTATTCATTGCAATCAACAATAATGACTAGTGACTAATGACACCATTCCATTTTTCTGCCATAAGTTACCTGTATTGTAAACTGTAAACCATTGTTACATACACTTAATAGTCTTCTCCTGGTCCCCAAACAAGGCACTGTTCAGACATCCAAGAAAACAGTAATCAGTAATTAGATTGAAAACAGAGTAGCTGCAGTCACAAACAATACAGCGATGGCTCTATTGCTATCGCTTAACCTGAGGGTCGCCCATCACGGCTCCAAACCACTTGCATAATGACTGGACTAGGAATAGTGAGTTGCCTGGCCCACCATGAAAAACTAGCAGTGGAATTTGGAATCATTGGAACAAGCAAAAAAAACATGACTTCTGTTTGCTGCTGACTGCTGGCAATACATCCAAGCTACTCCTGGGCAAATGGTCAAATGTCTTGAGAATTGTATTGGACACCTCATCCTGCTCCCCCAACGGATTGCAACCCATCAAGCACCGGGCCAGGTGATGAATCGACCGCATGGCTGGTGAGTTCTGCATATTCGCCATCTTGACAAATGGCACTTCTGCCAAGTCTGGAGAAAGCCATGCAGAACTGCTCTGCCATTCAAACTGCTGGTGCAGAATGCGTTCAACTGGTGTTAGCACAGCAACTGCGATATACAATTTGAAAATGGTGTGGTCATCAGAAAGAAGCCGCCAAGCTTTCTCTGATCCTGATGCGCATGCTTGGCCCTCACCATGCCATATCATATGTCATTGGCATGAATCAGAACAATGGGTGGCAGGCGGCGGAAAGAAAAAACACAAATGACTAGCTTCTGGAGAAACTACCTAGTCTATCTAGCGACACTCACAACAGCCCACAAAGGGAAACAACAATAAGTGAGTGAGCAAGTGGTGGTGCAAAGTTCATCCTGCAATATGAACGTGAGTCCGTGAGTCTGTATGTACTGGACTGTACATGAGTCACCAGTCGCAAACATGGTACTTGAATAAGCAGCTTCTCATATGGTAAAATGGACATCTTGGGAAGAACACACACACACACCCTGAGACCTTGACAAGTGAGGTCCTCAACATGCATCACGCCCTGAAAATTTAGCCCTGGACTCAAACAATGTCAAGATACTAGCCCCCTTCATCTTGTAGTGCAAGTCTTTGGAACTTTCACATTGGCCCATCAACTGGTCCATCAAGATTTCTGGCCGATCAGAAAGGTCTTGCTCCCCATCACCATGTGGCTTGTCTGTGTAAGAATACAGCCGCGCAAAGCCACGTTGAAGAAGACGATGTAGGCCCAGCTGGAGCCTAAGAACCCAATCAGCAAGTGCATTCATAGGCGGTCATAGGTTTCAGACTCCCGGTCACCCGACACATGTTTGCGCAATCAGTTGCTGCTAAGACTGCCCAAACTGAGCTGATAATTGGCATTACTATTGGTTGATAGTATTTGATGGTTTTTCCTCATCAATGCACTGCACTGGTCTTGCAGTAAGCTTAATATAATTTAATTTAATTTAGTTTTTCATATATATATATATATATAATAATTATATAATATATACTTATAATATAATATTATTATCATATAGTAATTTAGTAATATATAATATAATTATATAATTATATAATTATATAATATATATATACTGGACATGGAGCAAAGTGCACAATTGCATACGAGATTCAGCAAAACACGGGCTGTCTTCACACAACTTGTCCACCGTGAAATGACTGGTATCGGAGGTCGGGTTCGGAACGCGACCGCCTGCGAAATCATAAACATGCAAGCAAACCATACCATTGAAGCATGGTCAAGTCAAGCCCTGCAGCTACCCTAGATCACATCTGTCTGCCTGCCTGACAGTTCGACTTATGATTTAACATAACTTATGACTCATGACTTGTCTAATCATCTAATCTAAGCACCTCCACCTACTGTTGTTTGAAGAAACCATTACCTTGCCATGCGGCTGACCATGCTTAATGGATAGCCAACCATCTGAGGCTAACAACAAACAAACATGTCTCTCACCCAGTGGCATATCTGGCCTGGACTGCCACCCAAAATTTCAGCTTGGCCTCTTTGACGGAAGTACAACACCCCAGCTGGCAGGTATGACACATCCTGTCTGATTTCCATGGTCCGTTGTCGATATCCAGCAGAAAGTCCGCTGCTTCCAACCGCCGCCTCCTTGAAAGACAAGGTCCTTCAAGGTTGTCATCTGGATCACCCTCATCAAACATAGTCAAAAAGGTTGCTTGCAGAAGAAGAAAATTTTCCTCCCGCACCGTAGCATCTGGCCTCAAGTATGAGAGTGGCAAAACAATGAGAAAAACCGAACTCAAAAATTGTTGAAGCTTGTGCATAGTCAGATCCAACATCGCATGTCGGAGAGTCTATGAGAATGAATGTTGCCATCAGCCTCACATCGTGTTTTGATTTTGACATGTTACTTAAGCTTTGGTGAACCAAAGCAAACACACACAGCCTTTTTAAAAATGAATTCTGAAAAAAAAAAACTTTAAAATATTTTATAATTTTAAATATATATTATATATATATTATATTATATATATAATTATATATATTTATATTTATATTTATTTTTATATATATGATTTCGATTTCGATTCTGAATTATATTATATTATATATTTATGAAATATGAATTTTGACCCAGGATTGGATTTTGTTAGGTGTCATTGATTTGGCCCTGTATCAGTGTCATTTAGTCATACTGTGACGAAAACCTAATTGCTAGTTGATCAACTCAAGAATTGGTCACTATTCGCGAACCCAAAAACATTGCCATGCGGCATTGTATAATCTGTTCAGCCAAGCCTGTTGATGGTTGAAAAAGCACTCGGTCATGGAACAAATGCCATGCATTACGCAAAAACATGCAACCAAAACGACATTTTTTCCATCAGCAAACCAATTTCACACCAGAGCAAGCCAAACCATACTCTTGTAATTTTCTTGCAGACATGTTATTTCTGTTTCGGTCAGGTTGTAGTTGCCCAGCTGTCGAAAAGAAACTGCCAAGGAACTCTCCATAGTCCACCACCATGGTTTCATCGATGATATTCCAAATGTGAACCAGCAAGTCAAACCAAGTTGAACCATTGCACAACGTGTTTGCCAAGCAGAACCTCAGCCGATGACCAATAGTCCATGAACAGTTGTAAGTTGTAAACCACCATGAACCATCAGACTCATGACTCATGACTCTCATACTCCTCTCATAATTCATAATTTTCAAAAAAACCTTCTACTTCTACTAGCGAAAGCATGTAACACTTGTCGGATTGATTCTGTAGTCGCTGTGTCCCACGGTTTACTGCAGGCCATATGCAGTGAGTAGGCCAATCCCAAAACACAAAAAAAAACAAAACCCGCAATGCCAAGACCAGTAACATACCTGACAGGATGTTCAGCCCTCGCCAAACAGGTTCAGACACATGGTTCGCTCCATGCCTTGGCCATTGAATAGAGCATCTGTGAACAAAGCAACATGTTTCTTGCATCCAGGGCAAGGGTGGAATGCACAACAACTAGCGAAGCAGCACGAACTGTCCCTACGAACTCCAGAAACATTGGCTACACTGCGCTGATTGCAGTCTACCTGGAAAGTATTAGCTGCAGCAAGAATGGGAGTAGCAGTCAGTAGGAAATTCTGTATGTGTATGGGCAAGAATGTGATTAGTAGAAGTAATGGTACCATGCGGTAGCCATGGTAGTAGTGGCAGCGGCAGTAGTAGCAGTAGCACTTCTAGCCCATAGCAAGCATGGTTTCAGCTAGTAGCAGCAGTAGTAGTTCCAGTAACGGTAGCAATAGCAATACTAGTCTAGTAACACAATAGTACTAGTAGCAGTGGGTAGTCCTAGGTAGCAGTAATGATATCAGCTGTAGCAAAGCAATAAGGACAAAGTATTTTGTTTTTGTTGTAGCAGTAGCAATGGTGAAAGTAGAAGTAGTAGAAGCAAAAGTGCAGGTTGTAAAACTGAAAATAATTGAATTACAAAAGTACAGAATAATAATGATGCAATATTAGTCGACAGTTATTATGAACTAATTACAGTACTACTAATGGTGTTGGTGGCAGTAGGCATAGTAGTAGCAGTAGTAGCAGCAGTACCAGTAGTAGCAGTAGTAGCAGTGGCAGCAGTAGTAGCAAGGGTGGGAGGAGTAGCAGTAGCAGTATCAGCAGAAGTAGCAGTAGTAGTAGCAATGGCACAATAGTACTAGCGGCAGTAGTGATGGCAATAATGCTTCAAGTCGTAGTAGCAGTAGAAGTAGAAGTAGAAGTAGAAGTAGAAGTAGAAGTAGAAGTAGTAGTAGTAGTAGTAGTGGTAGTAGTAGTAGTAGTAACAGTGGTAGTAGCGCTTACATAGGGGCAGCAGAAGCAGCAGCGCTATTAGTGGCAGCAATAGGAGTAGTGGTATTAGGAGACAGTGCTGACGCAAGTGGTAGTGGCAATCGTCAATTCAACTGTACCTGATTTGGTTGACACCGTTTTGAAAATATCTTTCATATTTGTTTCGTAGATGGTGTAAAGACTGTGTCAGTGAAGTGTATCAGTATCAGTATCTGAATCTGATCTAAGTGCTGGCTTACTTGCGAATCACACTTTAAAAACAAAACTGTACTGTAAATTATAGCAGTCTATCAGTATAGTCTGTGGTACAAAACAACCTCGCAATTTGCGGAACCAATCCTGACCAGACTACTTGTACTATCTTGTATATTTGTTCTGTTCCAAAAGTACCATGGCTATGAGTAGTCACATTCCGCACCCATTGCCAGAGACTGGAAGTTCACATTCACCGCATCATACCAAGCCACGTCTCACAAGAGGTCCACATGAGCCAAGGTGTAGGTGCATCAGTCTGCTCACGCATAGATTTGAAGAGGAAAGATGCGAGCCGGATATTTGCTCCTGCGACGACGGTGTGACTGGTAACATGGGCAGTGGCTGTCATGAGTCATAATGCAGTTTCATTCTAATCGGAATGATAGGAGGTCATTGGTCATGATCTTTCAAAGAGAGTTAGGCTGTGACAGCCTAAGTTAGGCTGTCAGAAACTACCCTGGCTGCAAACGTAGGAGTCAAAAGCTTTGAGATTTCAAAAAACCCCGGCTGTAAGCGTAAATGTCCTGCAGCATCTGATAGCAAATGCAAGCAAAAGCGTTTGGATCGCATTTGCACGTCTGTCAGGGTGGAACGCAAGGCAAGGCAACATAAACATAACCATCTCTACGTCATCAGCTGTTGCCAAAACACTAATACTGACTCCGCTTCACAGAGACACAGGAAAATCACACATTGCAAATGACACTAAGAGCAACAAGATCGATAATAATTAATAAGTGTTTCTTGTGTGTCTCAGGATTGCCCAAAGCATGTCAGCGTCCACTACACCGCCTAAACACTTGCACCTCTCCAAACAATTCACTTTCCAGCCAAAAACTCACAAGTTAGTAATAGTAAAGAAGACGATAGTGAAGTTTTGTCAATTTATAACTTATAAATCATTAATTCCATGTCCATATTTGACATGTATCATCATGTATCTGTAATCTGTATTTAATATAATAATTAATAATTAATTAATCTAATAATGATAATATTAATATTATAAATTATACAGTACAATATATGGTGTGATGACTCAGTTGAACTGCTTCCCCGCTGCGTAGCAGTGTGGTCTTTTTGTCTAATTACTTTCACATGTGCCCTTGCTGGTATGTGTCTGAACTGAATGAAACCCACTTGTGCTCCCCAACGCCAAAGCCTGGAATGCTGATGGGAATCTTTGCCTGTATTCCAGACAAAATGGACTCTGCAGTTCCATCTTGGATCACACAAGGCGGCACGATCATTGTGTGGTGCCTCGCTGGCGAACAGAACCAACTTCATGAACCAACTTCATTGACCAACAGAACATGCCAGTTGCCAATCTCAAACTTAGGTTGAAATGGAAACTAATAAACAGTTAAACAGAATGCAAAAGTAAAGTCAATCTGGGAACTGAGCCAAGATCTCAAAAGAAATTCAGCGCCGCCACTCCCCTCCAAACACATTTCAAGCCGAGCTGCTTCCATGGAGAATCTGGCTGCTGCGGTCTCATAAGGACTTCCATCCTTTGCACCTAAGCTGGCAAGATGAACTGGCACCGTGATTTGAGCATGCGCGCGTACACAGAGCCACTGAAACATCACCATTTCAAAAAAATCCTTCCAGAAACCAGCTCTTGAAGCAAGGCCTAACCCTACACCCTAACACAAACCACCAACGAACGATAATTCATCAACCAGCAAATTACAAGCAAGCAAACCACCATTGACATTGACTCAAAAATCATGGATCAAATCAAACCCGATCAAAGAACAGAGCCAAACAGATGTCAAAATCTTGATGTCACTGCAGGCAGGTTTGAAATAAACATCTCAACATTGCCGTTCGATTGCAAGACCGCATGATCTTTTTGCATTCATGGAACTAAGACCGGCATGACGCCATCAACAGCAATGATACCACGTCGTAGTCTCAGTTTCTGGGATGATTCATCCCATTCCAGGGCTACCTTCACAAAGCTTGGCCTTGACTCCAGAAATAAGCAGTGAACGAAGATTTGCTGCAGCACCAGGAACAAGTGCGTCAAAGCGTTCCGAACCTCAAGCAAGCAAGATCAGCCAAATGCGTTACTTGGCTTGGCAACTGTACCATATTCCCTGAAACATGGAGCAAACGGTGTAACTGCATGGACATTATGGTCATGAGGTCGTGCAACCTGCTTGCAACTGCCTGAATATATGGGTCTTCCCAACCAAAACATATTGGTTTATTTGCATAAGTTACACACATACATTCATATCATATATGACATCATATATGATGTAATATAATTAAAAATATATATGTGTAATAGTTCCAACATTATGAATTATAAACATGTTTGATATGATCTACTCATGTTTATATAATAATATATTATTATTAATAATTTAATAATTATTATATTAAATTATATAAACATTATGGGATACAGGGTTTTTTGAACACACACGCACACAAAACATACATGCATGAAACCATTCCCCCACTGCATGCACATCAAATAAAACACATGAAATGCAACCAGGCATGCCTCACATAATGCATGCATGATGTATGTATAATACATGCTGCATACATGACATACTAGTACAGGTGCGTACGTACATGCATACATACATACATACATACACACATACACACATACATACATGCAAGCATACATACATACATACACATACATACACATACACGCATGCATGCATGCATGTATGCATACATACATACACACACATACATAATGATGCATTCATACATACATCATACATAATACATACATGAATGCAAAATACAGACTGACTCATATATCATACGTCATGCATTATACCTACACTGCCTACGCATACATAAACAGATACAGAAAGATGCAGACTGTGATGCAGGTTCAAATACATCAAACAGATTCATATACACACAGGACAGTACGTACATACATACCCATTCTGTACACAGTACACAGTACACAGCACACAAGCACATATTTTCCAGAACATAACTAATGCTTCCTGTGCGGACATGGCATGGCAAACCATGGTATCTTCACACTCCTTGGTCCTTGCCCGACCATGAACAAAGCCCGCCCCGTTTCTTCCTCACTCTGAAAAAAAAAAGTCAATGTCATCTGTCATCAGCCATAACTTCAATGCACCACCATTGGCAACTATCACGCTGCATACTGGAACGAAAACTTCTTGGCCAAGGCTCGCTCCCAATGTACTTTGATGTGGAGTTCAACCAAAAGGCAGTGGAGGACAGTGAGAACATTGCCTGGGGTTGTTTAGATTCAGGTTCAAATCATATGGACTAACCGTGTGACCACTGAGTTGTCACCCCAAAATCATGAATGTGTTGGGTCTTGGGTCTTGGGACATCACTCAGACTCTTCCAAATGAAGGGCAACTGTTTCCGAGTTGCAACCCAGGCGCTGGAACCTGTTCCCTGAGCGACCGAGACTTGTGACGGATACCAGAGATAGGTGCATTTCCAAACCTGGGCTAACATCACTGCGATCCGACCGCCACATGGGGCCTGTGCACTTTCCAACCATATTGCGATCCCAATCCATGCATCAGCTTCCAGTATCAGACGGCAGCTACTGACAAAGTGACTGCAAATCTGCAAACTTAAACATAAATTTTACTTGATAAGCGCAGTGCATGTCTGAAAAGGAAAGCTGCAGCTGCACATGCATACAGGCACCACACACAGAGATGTGATATATGATTCATGATTATATGAACTATATGATTGTGACACAACAGACCAAGCTCCATATGGCTTGAGGTGTCATCAAAGCATCCCTTCCCCAAGTTAAGAAGGAAATATGAACATACACTGAGACACTCATACACGGTTACATCAACTGCACCATGATCTGTATGACTCTGTGATACACAAGATACAAAACAAGAGATATGATATGACCGACATGAATGCGACACCGTCCCAATCAAACTGACCCTGCGGAAAGCCAAGAGACGTGGCCCGAAGCATTGCCCGGCCAGTAAAAGACTTATATTTTCCTCTTCCAGTTGGCCGGTGCCGCAGAGGAACGCCGCACTTCATGTTGAACTTATCCGACTGTCGAATGGCGTGTTGGTTGACTTTCTTGACCAATGTCCTCAGACACGTCAATTGTCAATATGTAGCTTGGGTCTGAGTGCGGAGCATTGCTCTTAGCTTTATTTAGTTATTTAGTTGGGAAATCAGTCTTAGTTTTGATATGTGTTGATCATCATTACTGCAGCACTGATGCAATCCAGCCAGCCAAGTAAAGAACAGAAGAGATGCGACAATAACTAGTAACTAGTTGCAAATCAAAAAGGTATCCAAAGTCAAAAGTCAAAGGTTTCAGGAGAGAACATCCTTACTACCACTTACCACCAACATTGAACCAACCACAAATATGAACAGCGACCAAAAAATGTACCTTCACACTTCACACTCAGTGTTAGCAGGGTCAACCCTGCATTGACCCACCACATGGTTTTAGATTAAATAGATTGACATTTGCAATGGCTGGAACCACAAGCAATCAGTTGGTCAACGATGTAACAAATATTTGCTGATGTCCTGTGGAATGCTGCTCTGAACTTCACAGCTTATATATAGTGGCTTGATTAATTGTTCAATGTTTCTAATGTTTCTATATCCAAGAAACTCCACCCTTGAAGTCCTCTTGCGGCGTCGCATCAATCCGCGTCCTCAGCAAGCAAGCTATTCTTTCATAAATGTGATTCGCGTTGTGCGGTGGCTAAGCCTCTGTAATGTTATACCGATGTTGCCAACAATGGCAAGAAAAGGATTCACGCAATAATATCTAAGTTAATTCAAATCGAACATGTATCACGACTCATGACTAGACTAAACAAGTCATGTGTTGCGGTTGCAGTTCAAGTCATTCCGGACTCTATGATGAAATGATTAAACATATCAGTATCAGATAAGATATAATCATATTAAATATTAAAAATATATTAAATCATAATAATGATATGTACTGACTGTATATTATGTACTGTAACTGTATATGATATCATGTGAATCTGAATATGATATATTGATTATATGAACTGAGCTGAACATCCATACATGGCAAAGGGCTTCGTCGAAGTCCACCGCCAACAAGAGCAGAAGCAGCATGCAGTATCAGTCGGAAGCTGCTGTCCATTGCTCAAGTAACCGTATGCGGCAAGCACTTGCCACTGTTTGTTTGTTTTTTTCAGCCTACTATGCCATTGTTGCAGAGGGTGTGTGTCCGCACAATAGCTATATTTCTAAGTTGATTGGTTGGATTGAATGTAGACAATAGACAATAGACGATATCTTATTTGCTTAACGAACATAGGCCATGACCATGACATCAGCACATCATTGGTGGATTATAAGCGACTTGCAGAACCCAACAAGTAGTCTGAGCGCCCATGGCTGTTCAGCTGCCGGCTTTTGCACAGCGTACCAAAGCAAATCATGACAAATTGTGTTTTTGGATGTTGGTTCCACTACATTCCCAGCATGTAAACTTAACACATCCAACTGCACCACCCTATCATCATACCGTACCAGCGTACCACCGTACCGTACCACCGTACCATCGTACCGTACCATGTGCCGTACCTCAATCAGAATAGTACCGCCCTATCGTACCATCGTACCGTACCACGTACCGTGCCTATCAAACCACCTCATCGTACCATACGTGGAGGTACGGCTGTCTTTTGGCACCACAGCTATCTTGAATAATGTCAATATATATTATATAATTATATATATATTATATAATTATATATATATATATATATCATCCCATTCTATCCCCATATCAATCGGTTTTTTCCCCACGACTGCAGATCTCCCCGAGATCTGAAATCTGCATGGAAATCTCCGACCCAAACTGCCCAAAATTTCCTCGCGGCGGTGGGGCCAGAGGCTCAGGAAGACCGAGCTGGCGCGGAAGATGGCCTCCTCCTGGCAGGTGGAAAATGTCTGCAAGGTGGTGCCCCCAAGATAGCTAAGTTGGTTTATAACTCTAATAACTATGGTTTATGGTACTTATAACTATACTTACTGGGGTTTATAAACCAACTTATAACTGGGGGAAAAACAATCCGGAGATTTTTTTGTTCTCTAAGTATGAAAGAGTAAGGTTTTGGCTCCGTGTCGCGGTTAGAGGAAGAACTACCCCCCTCTTCCGTGACTAGACTTAACCTTAGCGGGTTCACCCGCGGGCTTTGCAATAGCCTTGTTGCGCGGTCGCTTTGCTAGCTGCTGCCGTGCATTGTGCTTCTCATCTACCTGGACAAGATCGGGCTTGCTGGTTGCTGTGCACTGCGCTTCTGTTCTACTTGGACAAGCTCGGGCATTGCAGCGCTTCTGACCTTTGTGTACCTTGTCCTCGAGGTCTTCAGCATCCCATCTTGACTGAGTTCCTCTATGCGCTTCTGGTGGCTCTTTGTGGCATCCTTCGTTGTCAATCATTGCACCTTCGACCAACACAGTTCGGAGCCGGCTGAGAAGGGCGAGAGCAGCGGCAAGAGCGCGCTGGCATCTGTTCAAGCAGGGGACCATCCACTTGGACAAGATCGAGTTGGAACGCATCAGAAGGGTGACCTCAAGTCACCATTCAAGGGACAGTGGCTTTGTGCGAGCCCTCAACCTTGCAATGGCAGCCAAGATGGAATCTTTCCCCTGGCGTTGTTGGTGCGGACGACTGAACCGCAAGACACACGAGTGGTGTCCGAAGTGCCGCAAGCACTGGACGTCAGGAGAGCGTCACTACACCAACGAAGAGGAGGAGGACTACCAGGACAAGAACGACTGGGAGCAGGGAGACAGCGTGGGTCGACCCCCAGGGGACGCAAACCGAGTGCCAGCCCGCGCAACAAGAAAGGCAAGGGAAAGAAGGGGAAAAAGGAGGCACAGACTACATCCTTTGCACCTCTGGCGACACCCTGGCCTACAACCGAGACCACGATGACAGAAACTTCAAAGCCAGTGCAAGTTCCACTGCCGCCCCACAAGGAGCAATCGTCTTCAAGCATTGCTGCAAGCGCAGGAGCCGAGCTGCTGGGAGCGGTCCGGAAGCACTATCCAGACTTGGCAGATGCACCACCCGACATCAAGGAGGCGGTGCAGAAGGCCGAGGCTCTCAATTCCAAACAGATTGCAGCCGAGCTCACAAAGTCATCCAAGCGAGTGGGGGAGATTGCACAACAATTGGCAGAGCTCAAGGAGATGCAGCAGCGCCACAGAGCTGCGTGGGTGAAGCATCTCAAAGAGGCGCTGCAGTCTTGGGAAAGTCAGATCAATGCCTACGTCACCCAGCAGAAGACCTACCACGAACTCATGACCAAAGCTCAGTCAGAGCTAGAGGCAGCCAGAGTCGAGACGCAAAGACTCAACTATCGGGCTGGCAAGGCAACCAAAGTGGAGGAGAGCATCGACCTCACCAATGTGGAAGACGTGCTGGGCAAGGACGACGAGGCAGCGAATTTGGTGGGACAAGTTCAAGATTTACTGGACCGCTGTGCCAAGATGACCAAACAGGAAATCAAGGACGACGAGAAAGACGAGGAGGATATGATCAGCTCAGAGGGGGAAGAGACTATGCCCAAGAAGCGGCAAAGGTCCCTAGAACCCTTTGGAGGAAAACCAGCTGGTGGTGGATCATCTGCACCAGCTACATCGTGAAGCAAGGCGACGGTTTGCGGTGTCCGAGGAACTACATCCGTGCGCCTGGAGATTTTGGACCTAGAGGAGGTGCTTATGCCGAGGCCTATGCCACTCTTGAGGACTGGCGTGCAGCAAGCATTCAGCAACCTCTAGGTTCACTACCAGACTTCTGGTATGCCACCCACTCAATTCGATATGAACACAACTTCATGGACATCTTCAACGCCCTGCACAAAGCAAATGTGCTGCATGGCGAGAACATCCTCTTCGATGATCTTCCGACCATGAATTGCAGATATAAGGGTTCTGACAGGTCGACCTCATGCCTCTTGAGAGAAGGGAGGAAAGGCACTGCGAAGACGGTGCGCTTTGGTGTCCTCAAGGAGGCTGTTCCCTATGAAGTCGATATGAAAGGCCCAGCACTGCGTTATCCCAACTATGAAGCTGATGACGTGACAAGCTTTATGGCAACGGTCCACAATCACCCACATGTACAGTACCACAACATCATGGCTGATCATGGCATTGCTCGCCAAGATGGAGATCCTGACCAACAACTACCAGAGCAACAGGATGAAGAGGAGGAGCATTCTCCGTCCTTTGAAACCGAGAGGTCCTTCTCGCCTGACTCAATCCACGACTATCCGCTTCCATGGCATTCAGTTGCAATCTATGACACAAGGGCGAACTCTGCTAGAGGCCGTGTGCCCTTTCACCCATATGAGGCGTTCTTTGGCCATGTGAGAAGGCTGATTGGTATGATGCACCACGATGTTGCACGCATCGTCCAGATCGAACCCTCGCCTGAAGATCTCTTGAGGATTGCTGTGACGCCTCTATTGGTATTACGGCATGATGACTTTGATGACGGTGATCATCGCCATGCAGTCATGGTCGACATCGAATACCATGGCTCTACATTTGATGCACCAGTGGTGACCGACCGGTTTGTAGCCAAGGTCCCAAGCCCGATCCACCGGAAACAATTCCTGGAATGGATCAGGATTGATCGCTACTGTGCAGGCAGCAGAGATCGCTGCCTTGTATGGCACCAAGGGATGTTGATACCACTGAGAGCACCAGCGTCTATGCATTTGTCGCATGGGAACTACATCCGAGTGGCTATACCACCTTTTCAATTCGAGGAGGTTCCCACACGACTTGCAGTACGTTGTGGACAAGCAGGTATGACCCCACGGCAAATTCGACAACGACATCGACAACGAGGGGAAGATACAGATAGCCTGTATTCCGATATTGATGCGGCGCAAACACATGATGCTGCTTCTCTCATTCAGTTACAGGCATCCACACCTTCTTTTGTGTCATTGCGCAGTGATGGCAGCGCACCAATACCAAGATTTACATGCGTAGCACCAGGAGCTTTCAGAGAAAGGCCGGCTGACCATCCAGAAGCTCCCCACGCATCGTGGCATGCAGCACTTTTGGAAGCTTTCAGTCAATCCGCATGCACAGAATGTGAGGAAGAAGGACCAGTGGCCTATCTCGAGACCTGGTATGTACGGGGAATTGCTGCATATGCAACAGAGCATTCACGTACGATGAGACTGACACAGGAGCAGCAGTGGTGGCAAGAAGACATCACTGACCTCTGGAATGACAAAGTCGTCAGGACTCTGCCACTACGCCTTCTTTGGGTGCATCCAACTCCGGAGTCCATTGCCACTCGAGCTCGCATTGGCCACCTTATCCTCTGGCAAGAACCAAGAATTGACCTGGTGCCTGCGCTTCTCACAATCAAATTTCTGCAGGAAACAGTACGCAGAGTGGCATTTGCAGCTGCCTTGCTACCAACCCCTGTGGCAGTTACTCAAGTACGTGATCTTCTACGGCTTGCACGATTATGTGTCGACAGAAGATGCACACTGAGCCAACTGGGCGATGAATGGGGGCCATTTGAAACAAGGCCCATACAGCCTGGCACAGGGCTGATTTTCTCTGCGCACCCACTTCCACGGGAACTTCACATCATGGACGAGCACATGGTAGCCTCGCAGTTAGTGCAACCAACTGCTGATGCAGTCCCCGTTGAAGAGCATTTGGCACAACCACCTCTTGCAGGAGAATCCCCATTCACTCGTCAACTGCATGGCCTATGGGATCAACAAGCTGTTATTGGCCCTGCCCACATTGAGCGACTGCTGACAGTGTACACATGGTACTTGGAGGGACGATATGTCCCCTTCCATGATGAATGCCGCGAGGTTGTGCTAGGCAACGACTTCTGGTTGTGGGAAGGAGCCATCATTCACCGATGGAGAGACTACATCCTGGATGGCGTGGATGTCGACTTCGTTGTGGTGACCCCTGCGCCCCCCAGCGGGACTGAGATTGCAGAGGTGCACATTATCGTCTACCAGAACATTGCGGCCTTCGAGCACCCCAGCCTCATCACCTCATTTGACAATGGAGTGCTACGCGGTGCCCCTTATACAACAGCAGCTCTACTGCCTGCGGCGGTGACAAAGTTTGACATTCTCCGCTGTATGGGTAAGGACAGGGTCTGTCCCCCAGAACGCCCAGACTCGGCATGTAGTTGCTGGTATGGTGATCGAGAAATTCGAGATGGTGAACGCTTCGCCAACCGCCATGGGTACTCATTTTGTCTCTTCATCCAGCGAAGTTTGCCCGACAACTTTTGGGAGGACGATATGAGCATCATTGAGGGTGAGATAGATGCAACCGACTTCCTTCAACGCTCTGCGCGGAAGCAGTTCAAGCAGAACATTGACTTCGAACCTGTGGTGAAGGCATTTGACTGGCTTGACTCTCATTTATTCTTACCTTGCTTTGATCTCCTACATCTACATGATACCCACCCGCGTGGCCTTGGGCTTCCACATGGTGGGACTATGAGACGCCCTGCACTGAGATTCATATCTACACCGATGGCTCCTTTGGATCGAACAGTGCTGCGGCAGCTGTAGCTGCTTTCGTGAGAACTGAGCAAGGATGGTGTTTTGCGGGAGCTATGAGCAGCCCGCTTCAGTCGGCCCGCAATGCTTACGTAGCAGAGCTCTTAGGAATCACAGTTGCAGCAAAGATGGCATATGACATCATCAAGATCAACACGGCACATACTGCATGGGTTCCGGCAGTGACGCTCTGCTATGATGCTTTGACGGCAGGGCACCAGGCGTCTGGAGATTGGCGTTGTGCTGCGCAACCCCTTATTGGACGAGCTCTCCGAGGGATCATTCTTTTGCTGGAGACAAGATTCAAAACCAAATTGAACTATGTGCATGCTCCCGGACACGCAGGAGAACCTGGCAACGAGCTCGTGGATACACTTGCAAGTGATGCAAGGGAAGGCAAACAAGTTGCGCCTTTTGATGACTGGATCCAGTCAGTCACACGAAGCGAATTTGTCGACGCCCTGGACTGGATGTGGGCCCTTTTCGCCAGAGAATTTGAAGGAATGTGGAATGGCAACGTGCTACAACATCCTGGGCCAGCGACAATGCCAACGAAACATCTCCTTCCAGTTCATGCACCACAACAAGGATCTGGGGAGGCTGAGATGCAGGTAGCGGAGATCTCGCTGAGAATGGCTACATGCAACGTGCTATCATTAAAGGGCAGCAGTGAAGAAGGTACGGCTATGGCTGGCCTCTCAAGGCAGCGTGCTCTGCTTTCCCAATTCAAGGAAGAAAAGATCATTATTTTTGGATTGCAGGAGACCCGTTTGAGGAAGCTGCACAACAGCCAGGATGATGATTATCTTCTGTTCAAGGCTGCAGCCTCTGCACAGGGACACTACGGCATCGTGGTTGGTTTGTCCAAGAACATCCCCTATGGTGCTGTTTGGTGCCCGCGGACGAGACGCAGACGGTCAGTCTTTTTCAAAAAGGAGCACATCAAGATCTTAGCCTTCGACCCAAGGTTCCTCGTCCTGAAGATTGACACGCCGCACTTGCGTGCTATTCTGATCGCAGGCCATGCACCACACACGGGTAACGAGCCGGGCATCATTGAGACTTGGTGGGAGCAACTCCATGAGGCTGTCCCACAAGCCTATGCCAAGTGGCCTTTAATACTTCTGTGTGATGCAAATGCCACCATTGGCTATGATACTTCCCAGCACATCGGAGGGCATCAGGCTTCTCGACAAGACGACAAAGCAGCTACCTTTGAGAGCTTTGTCGCAAAGAATGAGCTTTGGATCCCCTCAACTTTTGAAGAGTATCAAAAAGGAGAAGGCATGACGTGGGAACACACTTCAGGAAAAAAGAAGCGGTTGGACTACGTCTGCATACCCTTGAGCTGGCGTGCTCAGTCCTGCACATCTTGGATCAGTGATGTCATCGATCCAACACTGGTCCGTAATGATCACGCAGCGGCATGCGTTGACATCAAGTTCACAGCGGCATACCCTTTGAATCCTGCAAAGAAGCATCAGGAAAGGAAATGGGATCTGGGTGCCAACGAAGTGGATTGGGATGGACTCACAGCAAGCTTTCCCGCTGCCCTGGACGTTCATACCCATCTCCATCACCTACAAGGATGCCTGGAGAAGCACCTACAACCATGCCAACGACGCCATCGAGTCTCCAAGCCAGTGAAGGAAACTATGTCAGCCTCTACTTGGACATTGGTATGCGAGAAGAGGACATGGAGGAGAACACTGGCGGAGTACAATAAGATCCAACGCAGCACCATCTTGGAATATGTGTTTGGGCGCTGGAAACGGAGCAGAGCGCAGATGAACTTGGAGGTCAACAAGCTGCTGGCTATGCAAGACAAGCTTATTGCAGGAGCTCTCTGGCAATTCCGGCAGCTTGGAAGAAAGGTCACCAGCTCTATGAGATCGGATGACACCAAATTTTTTGCAGGGCTACTACGTGATGGAGCTGAATTCATTGCACCATCACAAGTCAAGCAACTTTGGGCAGTCATCAGGCGCTCCATACCAAAATTTCAAATCAGGCGCATGGGATATGATCCTCATGTGTTGGGCTTCCTCGATCGACCATGTGCCGAGTATTTTCGTCAACTTGAACTGGGGGTTGCCGATACACCGGATGACCTGGTTACGCAATGTTTAGCCCATCAACATGCCGAACAACGTGGAGTACCTCAACAAGTCGGCCTACACAGTTTGCCAACAAGATTTGAGTTTGAGGCAGTCTTGCGCGACACGCGCAGTGATCGAGCCACGGGGTTTGACTGTGTGCCGTCTGCCATCTACCACAAGAATGCAGCATTCCTTGCGGAATATTTTTACCAAGTGCTTATCAAGACTTTCCTTTGGGGAATGGAGCCAGTCCAAAACAAGGGTGGGATCTTGAAAATGATTCCAAAAAAGCCAGGAGCACTGGAACCGCAAAGCTTTCGAGGGATATTGCTGCTCCCAACCATGGCAAAGCGTGCGCACGCGCTGGTGCGAGAGCGTTTGATGAAACAGGTTGCCCTGAAGCGAGATCCTGGACAAATGGGAGGATATCCTGGCCAGCAAGTAGCCTTTGGAGCGCAGACCATCAGAACGCTCACAAAGGTCTTTGCTGCCCAAGGCTGGTCATCGGCAGTTCTCTATGTGGACTTGTCGACAGAATTCCATCGTCTGGTTCGAGAACTGGTCACCGGGGCAACATCTGAGGAAGCTTTTCGGGATGTCCTACAAGCTTTGCACCAATCTGGTACGCCATTGGATGCGGGTCTCTATGGGAACGCTCTGATTGGACTCCTGGCTGAGCACGGCGTTGACCCGCTTCTCCTCCGCCTTTTGCGTGATATTCACGCACATACATGGTTCGTGCTTGCCGGCAGCGAACAGCAGATGGTATGGACGAGGAGGGGAACCCGCCCGGGATCACCCTTAGCCGACGCCATCTTCCATGTGCTGATGGCTTCTATAGCGGGAGATCTCCGTGCATGGCTTTCACAACAGGAGGACATTGTGTGCCTCATGGCTAGCTTATGCCTACAGCCGGTGATGGTGATCTGGTCAGATGACCTTGCAATTCCTATCGCGACTGCAACCGCACAGGGTTTGCTGCCCCGACTGGCTGAGCTAGCAGCTGAAGTTACTAGACAGTTCAAACGTAGAGGCTTCACTGTCAACTTCACACCGGGCAAGACGAGCGCAGTCGTCTCCTTTGTTGGGAAAGATGCTCCGGAGTTGCGCAGACAACACCTGCTGGGATCCAACCCGGGCATCCCCATCACCGTCGATGCCGACCAAATTTCTTGGCTTAGCTTCACCAATGTCTACAAGCACTTGGGGGCCCAGTTCGCAGCCAGTCACTCCAGCGAGCCTGAACTACGCCAACGCATAGGCATGTCAAAGGCTGCATTTAGCAAGCTGTCACGCATGGTGCTCACAAATCGCCATTTGCCAGTCAAGCTGCGGATCCAGCTCCTGCAGTCGTTGGTTTTCTCCAAGCTCTTCTATGGTCTGGGATCTTGGGATACACCTTCATGCCGCCAGTTGCAGCGACTTCGCACGGCATATCATGGGATGCTTCGGAAGACCCTGCGGCTGGCAGTTGATGAACAAGTCACGACACAACAGCTGCTCGACCGAGCACGAGTAGTTGATGTGCGGGTGAGAATTGCAATTGATCGTTTGGCATATGCGAGAAGGGTGTTCCAGGTAGGTCCTGCAGAGCTGCAACAAATCCTACACATTGAACAACAATGTTGTGCTTCATCATGGCTGAATGCTTTGCGTGCCGACCTTGACTGGCTTGAAGCACACGTACCAGGAGTGCTACCAGCCAGACCTAAGGGCGACCTTTCTGACATGATCGACTTGTGGCAGCGAGACGCACTCCCATGGAAGAGTTTGCTGAAGCGAGGGCTGAACCGACATCGATTGCAGGAGGAGCTCATGACAGAGGTGCACGCTGCCCACCATAGCTCTCTCGCAATTCTTCGCTCAGGGGGGGCGACCTTCTCACCGGATGAGTCGCAGGTCTTTGGAGGAGACCGCATCGAAATTGCCCACCTGTGCCACTGTGGTCGTGCGTTTACAACGCCCCAAGGGCTAGCGCTTCATCGCCGAGTTCGACACGGTGAACATGCGCCGGAGTTCCCATATGTCAACGGTGCCACATGTCCGGCATGCTTAAAATTCCTGTGGACGAGCAACAGACTAGCTATGCACTTGGCGTATGTGCCCAGAAATGGAGGAGTGAACGCCTGCTTTGCCAAATTGTCGAAGGCTGGCATCACTTGTTCGCATGAAGCACAGGCAGCACCGGCGGGATTTGGACAAACCATCCGGATGGATTGTATCCAGGCGGCCGGGCCATTACAGCCTTTGCGAGCACAACATGAGATTGCCTTGGAGAAAGTTTTGGAGGAGCTCTTCAATACTGAGCAAGAACTGCAATCTTACAGCAGACCTGACGATGAGATCGCTCTCGGCATGAAGATTGGCGAGACCCTGACGCAGGGAACACAAGCTTGGATGAGGAAGTTTTGTGGCAAACAACTCGGTCCAGAACCTGATCTCATTGATTGGTGGTTGAATGTGCTCCACACAGCAGGTGAGGAGTATGCCGATTGGGCAGCTTTGGTTTTCCAGGAATGGGGCACCCATTTACTTCCTGAGCTGGTTGCGGAAGCGATGGATGGCGAGGTTGAGTATGTCCTGGACGAGCTCTATGCTGAGGCGGTGAACCTGCTACCGCGTGAAGCTTTGCTGGCACGGAGACGCCAGTTGCTACAGCTTCGGCAGAGATATGAGGATGAGGCAGCGGCACCGGAGGTGCCACATCGTGCAGTGAAGAAGGGCACTGCCAACGTCAAGGAGCGACTGAGCACAAAGCAACAGGTGCCATCAACGTTCCTGGATCAAGGGCATTGGCACATGACTTTCCGAGAGATACAATGGAGAGATCTCCCGAGGGAAGCCTATGTCCCTTATATCGTGGAGCAGAACGGCAAGCCATGCTTCATCATTGCCCACCTCTTCTCTGGCAGGAGACGCAAGGAGGATTTTCACTGGTGGTTGCAGCACTATGCGACTGAGTATGACATCGACCTTTGCATCTTGTCATTGGACACTGCGATCTCCCAGAGCTCTGGTGACCTTCACCGATCAGCACCGTCTTGGCGCCGATTGGAACAGTGTTACAGCTTGGGCCTCATCGCGGCTTCCCTCCTTGGCACACCGTGCGAAACGTTTTCACAGGCCAGGTATACACCTGCCCCTGCTGATTGCCAGAGGAGATGGCCGCGACCATTGCGGTCTGCTGAATTCTTGTTTGGGTTGCCAGGCCTTAGCATCCGCGAGCTCTTGCAGACGCAGCTCGGCACGGGGTTTGCTTTACAGGGCTTGGAGGTGATTTGCCACCATCTCGCGCGAGGTGGACTTGTCGTGTCGGAGCACCCGGCTGCCCCAGCAGATTTGGAACGCCCCACTATTTGGAGGGCAGGTCTTACCGAGCTGCTCCTTCGTCATCCCGACGTCAGGCTGCAGACGATCTGCCAATATGAGTGGGGAGCACGTTCAGTGAAGCCAACTGGCCTTTTGGGGCTTCGTGTTCCTGGCCTGATCGGAGCACTACGCACTGCGGTCATCCCGCATGTGAGGAAGCCGCAGCAAGCAGCAATCGGTTGCGATGAAGCTGGGGCATTCCGTACGGCATTGCTGAAGGAGTACCCACCGAGACTTTGCCAAGGCCTTGCCTGGGCATTTATCAAGCACCTCCGAGCGGCGCAACGTGGTGGGCGGACGCGCGCTGTGAGTAGGGAGGCCATTTTGATGGAGGCAGGTGAGATTTTTGGCTGGATGGCGGAAGTGGCTGAAGCAGGAATGACCATTAGGTCGGATGCCAGCTTCCTTCCAGATCATCAGCCACGCACTACAGGAATATGAACCGCCGCTCCATTTTTGTTTTGACCGACAGCTATTACGCTGACACCATCTTTTTCCCAATTCGGAATGTGCAATCGCTGCAAGGTAGGATTACCTTTCGAGCCAGCAAATGAGCAAAAAATGAGTATGAAAGAGTGGGTTTTACTGTGAAAATTGGATTTTAACTACGAAGACATGTGGCTTTGACTATGAAAACAGCATATTTTTAGTATGGAAAATTGGGAAAAAACTAGCAAGAATCAACAAAAAGAAGTTTAAGCACTGGTTGCTTGTTCGGGCTAGCCCCGCAAATTAATCAACTGAGGTTTATTAATCTGGAGTTGGCATGAATGAAGTTTTAACCACGAAAAATTGGCGATGTAATTGAAAACTTGGGACTTTTTTCTGTGGTCAAAACATGTCAAAACTACCCGCTCTCGTGGGGGAATGAACTTCTCCTCCAGTACATTCACATATCTTGAGGAAAACCTAGCACAAAAGTAGAGCCATGGTTGGAGCGTAGATGCCTTGGCGGCGTGGTGAGCCGGTGCATCCTGGCCATGTCCCAGCTTCCCGATCTTCCCGATCTTCCCGGCTCCTGACTCCCAGCTGCATGTTCGAAACCTGTTTCGGTTTCGCAGGTGACAGGTTCAGGCCAGGCTGGCCAGGGGCACGTGGATAGTTTCCAGGTCTGGGGGGTCAAGATCGGTCCAAATGTGGGGGCAGCGGCGCTGCAGTTGCCTATCGCTGGGACAGATCTTACCTCCCCATATGTCCTTTGGAAATGGACCATCATCAGACCCTCTAAGTTTTTTTGAAAAGGGTCAAACTGGTTATGGCTGTGTCGGGAAAATGATCGCATCCAGTGGAATTGGCAAGTTCCCCTATTAAAGTTGGCCAAAAGATGAAAACACGAGAATCCATGAAGACCCCAATAGTACAAAAATTGGAGAGCTTTACCATTTCCACGTTCCTACATGGGAATTTCCAGCGGCCAATGTACCGAACCTATCTTGCCCTTAGCCTTATCCCCTCCCACTTTACCGGTTGTAAATATCCCTATTATGACTTAGTTCATAATCCCCCAATCAGCCAGTTAGTTTAAGCTCCCAATTTATTCACCCATCACCACAGGCAATCCATTCCCCCAAGCATTAAACACCCCCAATATCAACCGTGGGTTAAAAGAGGATAAAAACACTTCTTTCACTCAAAAACGTAGATCGAGATCACATTGGAAGCCGAACTGGCAACTCGTTTGAAAGGAAATTATCGCTGCTTATGCATGCAAATGCCAGCAAGGCACAAGACATTTTGGAAAAAAAAACATAAAACCAATTCTTTGGGACCATTCACCATGGGAAATGCTATGATTTTTCGAGTTTCCGGATCCCCAAAAATGCTAGTTTTTCCATATTTCAAGCCATAGAACTTGGGAATATATCATGAATTATCCTGATATCTCGGGATATATCACCATAGATGCCATAGATCCCCTGAATCATCGCCTAAATCATAGGCCTCCCCCACAGTTGTAGCCATGGGCAAAGTTCAGCATGGCCACCCGCACACCGAGACCTCCACGACCCGAGATGGAAATGATGATCCAACGGTGCTTTTTATACAAAAAGTGCCCCAAAAAATGCTGGAAAAAGTCCCAAATTCAAAGGTTCAACTTATCATGATTTTACTGGGAAATGAGTTTCTCCTCTCTCTCTCTATATATATATTCTGTGCGTGTGTGTTACAGATTTATTTTATGTAGAAGACAAATGGAGTGATCAAAGATCGGTGGTTCTCTGGGCCGATTTACCCATGGCATCCATAAAAAAGAGAGATCAACGACCCTTTTTCATGGTACCTGCCCGGTCGATCAACGGTTCTTCTTAAACCTTCAGCACGCAGAATTTTCGCGGACTCATTCCAATCTTTCATACCCGCCAAGAGATTCACATGATTTCTCGAGTTTGTTTGCTGTTTCCCATCCAAGTTGGCAAACAAAGACAAATGAACCTGAAAATCCAGCAGGAGAGCCAGAGGGTAATGGGAATCCAAATGGAAATCCAAACGTAATGTGGGTAGAAAAACCCTTTTTAAATGGATTGATGACTATCCCCCAACATGGGCATATGGTATATCAATGTATATCATCCAATTTCTGATTGTAGTTGGTTACATATTGCATATTTTCATTTATGTCAAATTATCATCCCATATATTCTGGTTAGAAAACAGTAGCCAAAATTAATTCATGTTCATGGCTTTTCATAAATGCAAAACATCCTGAGGGTATAAATCCCATTGTCCCATTCTATCCTTCTCTGTTGATGGTTTAAGGACACCTTAACAAAAAGCCATTAGTTCCTCCCATTAAACCCATGAAAATTCATGAAAATTCCCACAACCCCACTAAATCCCATTGAATCACCTGTATCTCGATGATTTTCCCATCAGATTTTCGTATTTCTCCACCGTTGACACCGCGTCACGCCAGGGCACCTGCCAGCATCCGCGCGCACGCCACGGTGTCCCCTTCCCAGGTGCAGCTGGGCGTGGCCCCTTTCCGCGCGGCCACTGAGGGCCAAGGCGCCGCCGGACGCCTCGAGAGTCAGATTTCGGGTGGAAAAGTTGGGAATTTCCCAGGGAAAAAGTGGGAATTTCCCAAGGGCTTTGGGAAAAAGTGAGAAGTTCTCAAGGGTTTTGAAGGGGAAAATCAGTGGGAAGTTCTATCGGATTTTGAGGGGAAACCATGGTAAATTCTATCGGATTTTCGGGGGGAAAACGATCTTGGGTGAATAAAATGCCGATTTCTAAGGGCTTCTGAAGCAAAAATTGGTGGAAGATGAAGTTCTAAGGCAAATGTGTGGGCAATTTAGTGAAAAAATGATCTAAAATTCTGGATTCTGAGGTCTGAAATCAGGGTTGGATCCTGGTATATCGATCGATCGATCTATCAATCTATCTGTCTGTCTATCTGTCTACCTTTCCATCTACTGTATCTAATCTAATCTGATCTTATCTTATCTTATATCACCTCGTCTCATCTCATATCATCTCATCTATCTACCTATCTACACTGACATGGAGTTCTGCACCAAAAGTCGCCACCTGGCAACGACAGCCCGCACCATGGACTTCGGGAACAAAAATTCCACCGCTGCCTTCATGACTAGGTCTGCAAGGTGCCCATTTATTGATGTTTACCCTCTGGTGAACTAACATAACTATGGAAAATCACCATTTTAAATGGGTAAATCCACTATAAATGGCCATTTTCAATAGCCATGTTTGTTTACCAGAGGGTAGGTAACATCAGGTGTAGAGTCGAATCACTATTTTGTTGCTGACTTTCCCACTTTCCACACAACTACACTCTCCGTGTGTAGTCTGCCCGGCCACTTGGATAATGTGGGGTCCCCCGCCCCCATTTTGATTGGGGAAAAATCCTCAATCCCAAGTTTTTTGGCCGATTAAAACGAAGCGGCACCCCTTTTTTGTTGCTGGTGAAACTCCGACCCCTTCCATAAAGTCACAACTTAACATTGGTACCCTCTGGTTATTTAACATAGCCATGGAAAATCACCAGTTTTAATAGGTGAACCATCTATAAATGGGTAATTTTCCATGGCTATGTTAAATAACCAGATGGTATATCATGCCCATTTTTTTCATATCAAAAGTATATGCCTTAAACCCTAATCATCTCATCCCTGGGCGAAGTCGCCAAAAAACGCCATGGTAAAGCCATAGTTCTCCGCCAGTTCCAGCACTTCCCGCTGCTCCAAAGGCAAGCTCAAGAGGAAGCGAATCACCTCCCGCCTCGCAGCTCGGCCGATTTCTTGGGTTACCCTCTGGTAAACATACAAAAAACGATGGAAAATCACCATGTTTAATGGGAAAACTCACTATAAATTGTCATTTTCAATAGCTATGTTGGTGAAGTAAAGGAAGTTAAATAAGTTGGATGGTGTTACCCACATCTGACTACAGATTTTGATTTAGTGGACATCTTGGGAAACTGCAGGTTTCTGGTGGTAAATTTTTGGACATTGGAATGGATTCCTGGTAACCGGGTCCCATTTCCCCTGTCCAGTAGTCAAACATTGCAATGTAAAACCCTGATGAATCGAAATGCATACATATCAAGTTTGGGGCACCCCTGATTCACCATAGGATTCAAAGTAAAAAACAGAAGCATTCAAAATCAAAAGCTGATTTACCGAGATTGTTTGATGGTGCTTTGCTGGAGTCGGAACATTTTGGAAGTGGAACTTCCCCGTTTTGCCGATAGGAAAGCAAATAAATCAACCATGTTCCTCTGAAACAGCACCAAACCGTGCTTGTTCGAGCTGTTGCGCTTGCAGCCACTCGGGCTGCACATGGAATCAAAAGGTGCTGCCAACCCACATGAAATCACCTGCGGAACTCCCAAAACAAGGCGGTTCTGGGAAGTGGTCTGATGTTCATCCATTTTCCGTATTTTCCTTGTCAATTTTGAGGTGCTAAAAGGCTTCTTTCATGGCCCTGCTTCCCCCCCACAACTCTCACAGGGGTTGAGCCACCCCCTGACAAAACATCTGAAAATATAAAGATTAGACCAGTGACATGTGCACTTCCGGCTTTGAAAGCTCTTTCCCTTTCATGGCGCAACCGCCCATTTCGCCCTTTTCAGGCATCGGATGCGCGAACCCAGAGGCCCGGCTGAGAGTGGAAAGGATCCCCAAAAGATAGAGGTGAAAGACCATCACAATACCAGGGAATGGGTAGTATAGATGGTATTTTTTTCTGTATGTTTCACACTATCATTTTGGTGGAGCCTGATGGTATCAAAATGTATCAAACCTCACCCAAATATCTGGAAGCTTTGATATTCTGATTGGATGCGGTCGTCAGCCAAGGAGCAGCGCGACACGGGCGCGGTCCGATGAGAAACTTGGGTTGAAGTGACACAAACCCTGATAGAAACTGAAACATCTGCCGAAAGACACGCAAACTGCAGCCTCTCCGTGTCAACAATGCTGCATTTTTGGATGGTTTGAAAGAGCAAGTTAGCTACAACGAGGTAGCAATCCCTTGGAACCACCAGCTGGAAGAAAAGCAAGGAGGCAGCGACGAATTCCCGGCAAACGAGTCAACCAACAAAAATTGACTCATCGAACTGGAAATGCCAGGTAAAAGCAGAGATAAAGGGTGTCTTGCCCAGCTTTAGCTGTTTTTCTTGGAATTCTTCCCTATACCACAGGGAATTCTTCGCATTTCTGGGTGGGTGCCTAGGTCCAAATCTTTTAAATCCTTATTCTGGCTCTCTGATTTTCATCATCGATAGTCAGTGATGGATCCTTTTTGGCACCCAAAAAGGGGCACAAGGAGATCGCACCCCATGGAACACATGGAACACCAAGGTCCCGGGCGTCCATGAACATCAGCTCGTGATTGCCGCGATCCGCGATCAGAGAAAAGAGGCCCGGCAAGGGCCTCGGGACGGAGCCAGGCAGAAATAGATGGTTTATTTGAGGTAAAATTGCGTGGGCGAGTCTGGCTTGAGAAAAAAGATGCAACGGGTAAAATTCACATTGCCTCATTCCAAAATTGATAAAGATGTCGAAGAGTCGAATATGTCGTGTGCAAAAGTTACATTACCAGACCGATGACCCAGGTGGTGGCCCTGGTGGCAAAGCGTTTCATGGGATGATCATGTGTTGCTCCGGTTTGGAGGTTCTTGGCAAGAGCTGTGCCTAGCCTCGGAAGTTATGAGTAATGGGTATCTGTGTGTATATAATATATATATATATATCTCTCTCTCCCACAGTGTGTGTATGTGTATATACAGATGTATATATATATGTATACAGAGAGAGAGAGAGAGATATATATATATATGCATATAACATGATAGAACATCACTTTCACTGGCGAAACTCCCAAAGTTGCTTCACACCGGATGTTGCTGTTGCCGAATCTCCCAAGGTTTCCGGCATGGTGAGTTGAAACACCATGGTGTTCACGGTGTTTTTGCATGTCTCTGCACATGTTTAGGTGAAATCACCATAAGTTTTGGTCAGCATTTTCCTGGTGAAATTCCCATGGTTTGCTGGTTTTTCTTGAAAAAAATCACCGTTTCCGTTGATCTCTCCATGGGGTCCACGGCCGGCCCCTTCCAACGAGTGACAGCAACATCCGCCAGAGATCGCGGCGACTCGGGGGCGATGCCAAGAAGTCACGGTCGAAGCACAACGCGAAGTACCTGCCATGGTGCCATGGTGCCATGGTGCCGCGAGTTCGTGCTGATTTCGGGAAGTGAAATCTGGTGACATCCGGAAATCTGGGTGGGTTTTTTGATGCTGAAATCGGGATCTGGAAGATGAGATAGTGAAAATATCTGGAGATTGTTGGGATTTCATGTGACAAGATTTTTTTGGTGAACCAACCAAATTAGGGACTTAATGGCAATTTATCCAAACATAATGGGTGTTTTTCAAGGTGTTTACTGCAAATGGCTAAAGTTGGTGAAATTAGCTTCATGATGGCGGATTAAACTGATAAAACCAACCATAAGCGGATTTTTTTTTTCGGGGGAGATAAAAGTGATATAACTATGTAACATATGCCAGAATTTCATGAGAATTGGGATTTCAGCAACCAAACTAGGGATTAAATATGGATCTATATCTATATCTGTATCTATATTATATATATTTATCTACTTTAATTGATGTTTATTTATTTATATCACATATATATATATATAATCAATCAATCTATCTATCCGTGCGTGTGGGGGGGGTCCTTCAATATGCCATTTCTCGGGATGAGGATCATCCCTTGCCATACCCGGCCTGGTAAACATAGAAAAAACGATGGAAAATCCCCATTTTTCATGGGAAATAATGGGAAAACTCCACTATTTCTATGACAATGTGACCAATAGCTATGTTAGTATGTTTACCAGAGGGTAAGTTAATCCATTGGGATATGGATCCAATCTCCAACATATCACTAAATTCTACTAAATTCACTCAATGTATCCAGCATTTAGTGGGAATATATCCAGTTTCTATCCTTCTGTTTTCTTGTGGACGTCGGCCCCAATGCTAAACCCCCGGCGGTTTCATATTTCATTGAGATGGTCCATTGTGATAGCAAAAATACGTTAACTTTTCGATGGTTACGCATCACTTTTATGGGGTTGTATAGCGCCAGCAAGACATTCAAGCAAGACAGTAGAAAAAAAGAAACGGCCCATTGCTCATGAAGAAATGTTTGCCTAAAACCATAGCATATCTGAATGCCATGCGTCCCCTTGAAATTCAATTGTTTGCTGGTCGAATCCCGTTTAACGTGGGAAACCCAACAATGAATCTTCCCTAGTATGTCCATAAATGGGTGCTGAAATCAACCGAAAGTGGTAAGTTTATGGCATTGGGTTTGCCACAGTATTCTAGTTATCCATTCTTCATCTATTATTGTTGGTTATACAGTTAGACCAATTATTGCCCATCATTTTTCATTACTATCATCCCCAAATGGTAGGTTCATTTTTAAGGGTGTCCCATATGTGTTAACTCGTTTTAACCATGACTAACCATTATTAACATGTATTAACCAATGTTAACCATTATTATATACCCTCTGGTTATTTAACATAGCCATGGAAAATGGCCCATTGAAATAGATGGTTTACCTATTAAAAATGGTGGATCTTTCCATGGCTATGTTAAATACCCAGGTGGTAACCATTAACCATGATTTGTTCACCATTGGATTCCTGTCTGGTGAAATCGCGACTCATCTTGCCGCACAGCCTTCGGATTTCGAAGCACAGCATCTTGCAATCGCTGACGGAGGCCCGCATGAAATCCTCAGCCACGCTGAGATCTGAAATGCCCCAATCGAAAAAGATTGGTTGAGTAGAAAATTCGTTGGAAACCATGGTTTTTACCACATCTTTGGAAAATTAGTTGGAAAACTGTTTGGAAATTCTCTCGATTTGTGATCTAGCTATTTTACCACATGTTAGCCTTTCGATTCAAGGCTAAGCATCTCCAGGAACAACATGATAATTTAATACCATCCCCCGTTCATATTAAAAACAGCCATTCTATGGTCTCAGTCATGTGGTTTCATCCCCTACTAAACCACGGTTTCTGGGGGCGTGTTTGAAACTGTGAATAGCCACCAGGCTCACCATTATTCGCCATGAAATATTAGCCACTATTAACCACTATTAACCACTATTAACCACTATTAACCACTATTAACCACTATTAACCACTATTAACCACTATTAACCACTATTAACCACTATTAACCACTATTACAGTAACGACTACTACCATCGATTAATGGAGTGATCTAAGGAACCCCTGGAAACCTGAGCCCAGACACCGTGACGTTGTGCGTCGGCCCCGAAGAAGTGATCTCCATGGTTTCCTGGCGAAAATGCCATTGGTTGCGATTCTTATTGTTCGTTATTGTCATTAATGCTGTTACTATTACTAATACAATATTGTTAGATCATCATTATGATATTTTTGTATTTTAGTGTCTCTGGTTGTTATTGCAATGAAATGTGTCGCGGTTACCATTACTATCCAACACAACAATCTATTATCATTACAATAGTGTTGTGATCTTTTACTATTATCTATTACAGCCTATTATCGTCACATTGAGTCATATTGTTATTTGGCATTGCTGTAAATATATCTTTTTTGCCACCATGACAATATGGTTTGTTCTTGTACAATTGTTGTTTTTAGCATTGTTGTTCAAAAATTAAGATGAAAACCCATTACTATTACTACTGTCGTCACTGCCGTTGTTGTTAATCATTGCTGTTGTTATTGTTATCATGCCAGCCCGTTATTTTCATGAATTAAATTCCCATAAGCTGCCGATCTTGAATATAACCGGGCGCTACTGGTTGTCATTATTAGTCAGTGTTCTCATGATTGTTAGTACATGTTCCTACTAGGTGTGTGATTGGTCGGTTGCCGACTATATCATACACTATATAGGACATCATGATCAGGTCCAGCCGCAAAAAAGGGAAGTTTCGCGTAGAATATAGAATTACCACATATTGGAAACGTCAAATCATCATTTTCAAATGGGCCCTTTTTGGCTTCGCCCAGTTGAAGAATTGGATGATTGGCCTACAGATTTCGTCTGCCATGGGCGTAAGATGCGGCTTGGAAGAATACCGCACCAGTCGAAAGCCAAGACGAACCCCATAGACACCAATAGTCAGTTTGGGAATGTTTGGGACATCGTTTTCTGATGAAAAACCAATTTCATGCCCTGTGGTGCGGTGAAAATACCAAATTTCATGGGTACAAAATTTAAAGTTCCAAAGATGCCAGGATGTTTATGACTAGATTCCCCCTTTAAAAACTGAAACATCTTACCCTCTGGTAATTTAAGAGTTTGCTATTGGTCAGATGACCCATTTAGTTCGTTGATTTACCGAACTTCAAGATGGTGATTTTCCATTGTTTTTTCTATGTTTACCAGAGGGTAAAGTTCCATCGCTCAAGTCGTGGGATGCCCAACGTTGGGCGTGTAGTAGCCAGGAAAGGCGTCGATCATGCCGCCTTAGGCACTGGGCCATGATGGGCGGAGAAAAAGCCTCGAGTTTTTCTTTTGAAAATGTGATGAAATGAAAATGTCAGATAAAAATCAGCATCATGGAATCACAACGAGGCACTGAGGTTTTTAGTATCTTTTCAGCTCGGGACCCAATAGACCAACCAATGGCAACATGGCAACCAGTCATGGCCGACGATCAAGACTTAAATCCTGGGACCCAAATTTTGGTACCCCAAATGACAGCTGGTGGATGCCCATTTTTCCCCCAAACAAAATATGGTAAGTCAATGGGTTGGTTTTCGAAAATTGAAACCGGTTTAAGCCCCATGTTATTTGATGGGAAAATCGATGGTTTCCGGTGTAGATTTTGCCCAACAAACCAATCCATTGAGTAAAAGTTGGTGTTTTTTTGTGGTTTTGAATGGTTTGACCCACCAGATCATCCCGATGTGATCGTGAAAATATGTAAAAATCCCACAAATCCATCTACCGCACCGGCTCTTTGGCATTTATCCGTCACATTGGGAAACGAACGTTGGCCCACAGTATGGGTTAAAACGGTTCAAACCTTGTATCCCTGGGGAAGCCTTTTTAAGTCAAATAGGTGATATGTTTTTATTCATCCACCAAAATATCTGGCTTTTAATATTTCACATTATTTCACCAACCTGAAGTAAGGCCATGTTGTCCCTGTTATTTGCCAGGCCGCACCCCCGCCAACCTGAAATAAGGCCATTCGGGGATGCTTCCCCTTACTAAGCATGGTTCCAGGGTTCGGTCACAGTGAGGTCACCATAAGTTGCCCAATCTGATCTTCTGCCCCGAAGACGGCCGAGCCACGCTCGGCCCCCGAAACGAACTCGCGCGCTCTTCGCGCACTTCGCGCTTCGCTCCCCGCCCGTTCACCCCGGGGCTGGAAGCTCGGGCAGGTGACACATGGTAAGCATAGTAATCTCAGCCGCCTACCCCCCCTTCAGATTCCAGTGATACATGCTATTAAGCAACAGAAATGGGATATAACTTGAGATACGCAAGAAAAATTATAAAAATGGTGTTTTACTGGAACTAATGATGATTTGTAACGTATCGGTGATCAGACATAGCCGGGAAAGCCCAGCCTGAATGGAGGTTTAGTGCGCTAGGAAAATCATCGGACTTTTTGGGGAAGGCATTGCAAGCGACTCAGGAAGAATAGAACATTCAAAAACAGTTCATTGGTATTTGGGTGTGAGGCAAAATCAGGAGAACAAAATCAAGCGATTCTAAACGGATTGAATTGCCAATGAAGAATTTAGCCAACGAGAAGGGGGGGTATAAATGCAACCGTTTCATAAGAATACAATGGGATAAATTACCAGCCATTGAATATAACTGGAATTCTCGCTACTTTGGGGAACAAACTCGGGGTTATTCATCCTATAGGTTGATATGATAAACGACCTATGCAATGATATGAGACTTGAAGAACTGGTGTGCTCGGTGGTTTGGGAGTTCTCCAAGTTTGACCCCTGCTCCAAGGCACTTACAAACGTCTGGACCTCTGTGGCCTCTCTCTTTGGAAAAAGGACGAGAAAACAACTGCTCCAAGAGAAAACAACCAGGCGAGGCAAACCCCAGAAGGTCAACTGCTGGGAGAAAGCAGGGGCAAGATGATGTGAGCATGTCTCAACTTCAAACTATCGTAGCGTTCTGCTTCCGCATGAAATCTAGATATTCAGTTTTTAAGCCTCTACCCAGAAACAGTCCCCAAAAAGGTGCCTGCCTTTTTTTTCCGAAAGTTTCGCCGCCCCAACTTCAACGCCTTCTCCGAGCTTTCAGCTCTTGAAGTCTCATGGGCTCATCGCATGGCATCCATCGCGTTCGGGTCCTCCATCCAGCCGTCCACCGTGGAGATCTCCGCATTTTGTCCACGTCTGGGACGCTGCGGGCTGACAGCCTTTCAGCGGGTCAGAAGGAAATCAGCAGGGACTCCAACACGGCCGCAATCCTGCGCGGCCAGGACAAGTGCACAATTTTTCCCCCTGAAACTTGAAGATGATGGATGAAACATTCATGAAAACCCTGGCATTTCAGACTGCACAACTCGAACCGTGGCCATTTTTGAAGTTTCCAGCTGCATTCACAGCCCAGATCTTTAAAAACCTTGAGATTTCATGTTTTTCTAACATCTACCCTCTGGTAATTTAACATAGCTATTGAAAATGGCCATTTATAGTGAGTTTTCCCATTAAAAATGGTGATGTTCCATGGCTATGTTAGTTTACCAGAGGGTATCCGGAAAAAAAAAACACGCATGTTTCATCATCTTTCTTTCCAACTGCCAACTTTCATTCAAGGGAACCCCCCTTTTTGGGCCCTGGGACCCCCTGTCTTCCCTGGCCGCCTCTGTCGTCCCTCAGCACTTTTACACTGCACAAAGGTCTCCAAATGGCCGCCGTGGGGCTGATTCAACTGAATCCGTGCATCCAATGCCGGCACCTGAAAGTCATTGGCAGATCCTGGCTGCTGGGAGTGCTGCTTGGTGCAGGAAAACACGGGTGTTTTGAACGTGGGCTTTTGGGGAAGGCAATTCAATCACAAAGATCATATCAATGTACAGCTTACTTGGGTTTTCCTTTGCATGTTCCATTATGTTCCATTCATCCAGCTCTGCGAAGCTTCGAAAGTCTACAACTGCCGCAAAAAAATGAGAGACTTCCATGCTGCGCCACGCGTTTCACGACGGAAAATGCATTGATATAATGATGGGCCTCGCCCATTTGCAGTACTGTTCGTAAAGCAAAGTCACAAACCACGGATTGACGGTTTATACTGTATACATTATATACATCTATATACCCATTTATGGGAGGTCACACAGTGACAGGCCCATTCCGCAACTGAATGTTGTGGCTTTTTTGCCCAGGATCCTCCAGGAATCCCGCCGTCATTGGAAAATCCATGAAAATCTCATAGGTAAATCATCTAGAAATGATACTTAAATGTGGTAAATATATGTAAATATCGAATTGTCCAATGGAAAATCATGGAAATGTTGGCAAAAACATGGAACATCTCAATGTCTGATGGAGACAAACATCGGATTTTCCAGTGCCATGGCTGCCATCGAAGCAATCCCAATGGGCCTTGGACGGGCAAACCCACTTTCTTCATGGCTTCGCGGAAGGCCTGCGCAGTTTTATTAAAGGAACCCCCAAATCTCATGGTTTGTATGTGGTATGGGTAAATGGATGGCTGATATATATATATATATATATATTTGTTTTATTTATGTATTGCTTGATTTATTTATTTATTCACTTATTTATCTAGTTATTCATTTATTTATTTGTTTATGTATTTATCTAGTTATGTATCTATTTAGATCATGATTTTCCGGGTAATCAGACATGGCTTGCAGGAGAATCTGGAGAATCCCTCATTTAGGTCGATGATGTTCCCAGCGCACTGCACATCCATTTAGTTCGGGAAATTCCCAGCACCACGATGAATTACTAGGGGGGCATGTGTATGTATATATATATATATATGTGTGTGTGTAAATGTTTATATGTATATGTGTATATATATATATGTGTGTGTATGTGTGTGTGGTTTATCATCCGCCAAATAAATACAGATTCTTTGCTGTCTTCGGCATCTCCCATGTTCGCCATGCAATTTTTTGTGTCTCGCACGAGTTCCATCTGGCCACATGGAACACCAATTGGTCAGCGCACCCAACGGATACGCTGCATCCTGTTGATCTCAAAGCTGGGTAGTCTACACCATCCATATCATCAAAATGGTAAGAGATCACATCCTCATACCAACTTAAGTCATCTTAAATCTAAAAGGGAGAAGGTGAGAAGGAGAAGAGGAGGAGAAAAAAAAAACCGTGTCTTGATGTATCCTCATTGTATCAAGTAAAATCACAATTACCATCTGGTTATTTAACATAGCCATGGGAAATGGCCCATAGAAATAGAGGTTTACCGTTCTTAAAAATGGGTGGATTTTCGCAAACTGTTAGTCATAACCAGAGGGTATAGAGGTTTTATAGGGCAACTACCAAACGTATGGGGGGTGTGATTGAAAATACCTCCAAACAATAGGAAACCTCCAGATCATATTAATAGGTCCTCATTAGGGTATATCCCCATTAGATCCTATTTCCAATCACCATTTTCAATGGTCAAATCGAGTCCTCCGACCTCGGCATCCACCTGCCCTGCCAAGAGCTCTGGCCCCTCTGCACTGCGCAAGGCTAAGCGTGGCCTTTTTTTTTGGCACGGTTCAGTCACCAGGACATGGACATGTGACAGTAAGAATAATGGGTTAATAATGGTTCATAGTGATTAATAATAGTTGATAATGGTGATGAATGGGTATAATTATGGCACTTAAACCTCCATAAGATGGGATATACCCCTACAACTATGGCATGTTATGGCTATATTTATCCAGAACATTAACCGTTGGACCCTGAAAATAGCCTCAATTCATTGGAAGCTAATCTTCGAAGCCCTATTGGACTGGGTCTATCTTAATATACTGGGGGGGGAACATGTTTTTTCAAAGGCAAAGACTGGTATAGTTACCATGACTTCACCAATTTTATCAATTGTAGAAGGCTGGGGTGTCCTCATATCTATCAATCTTCAGGGCGTAAACGTCAATTGAAATGACGGTGAAAGAGTAGTCAGACTCCAAATGTGTCAAATGATATCTTTGAATCAAAAAAGCAATAGTATACTCCGGTTTTTCAATCTCTATCACAACAAATTTTCCCAAAACTACGAAACCCAATGTGAAAACATGCCCAATTTGATTGAGTTTACCACATCAGTGACTGTCGTCAACCAGGGCCCCTCCGTGATCAATCACCAACCCATCCGACCAGTGAACCATGGGTTGAAATCAAAAGATTGAAAAAAAAAAATCCTGGGTCACGGACCAGGTCACGTCGAACAAAAACCCTTCAATCTTTGGAAACCCAACATCTTTCCTGTCGGTTTGCCCAGTTTCTGGTCCATCTTTTCAACCTTTTGCGCCCTGTCAGACCCACAAAAACCGCCTGGTTCTGCCAATGATTGTACCGTGGAAGGGCAGCACATCCGCGGGGCGCTTTCCTCGTCCCGCAAGGGTCCGGTCCAGAACAGCCGCGTTTGTGGCTGGAATCGCTGGGATCGCTTATGGTTGGGTCTACCACCTGATGATCATAACTGTGGGGTCCCTCCAATCACTATGGTTTATGATACTTATAACATCTACAGTACTTATAACTCATGACCTGGTTGGTGGTGCAATTTCACCATCTTGAAAAATGATGGAGTTCGTCAATGGGAAGGATGACATCCCATATATGAAATGGAAAATAAAATTCATGTTCCAAAGCACCAGCCAGATAAATAGTAAGGGGTTTTCAAGAACATGGTTTCACATGGTTGACTGACTCAAGGTCTACCACATGGTTTCATCATAAACCCCATTTTTTGAAACCAACTTCACCAAATTCTGGTGTGAGCATCGCACGTAGCCAGTGGTTCGGAAGCATGCGAAACCTGAATCCTAAAACCCTAAACCATCCTAAACCCCTATAACATCCTATAACTGTAGATCCCGAAAGCCTAAGGTCAAAATTGCTGTCTATAGCCAGTGTTTTCGTTCATCATCTGGCAACAAATATTTTTGGGGGAGATGATGAGCACGGGCAACTGTGGGGTTTGAAGGGAACATGATTTAACCCAGCCATCTATCCAAAATATACCTATATACTATAAATAAGTACTATACTACATTATTTTACATCTAAGCCTTAAGCTAGTTACGCTAGACAAACCCACAAAAATCACATAAAATCCACTGACCAATTGGTAAGTTCTTACAATGTTTCATACATGTTCATCGATTTTCCCCATGCGAAAAAAAATCCAGCTCCCCATGAAAAATCCCCGTTTTCCAAGTCTCGCGCACCGGTTGGCTGCTGCCGCGCCGACACCAAGAGCTCGCGCGGCAGCCAGCACTTCAAGCGGGGTCGGTGCCTTGGCAGTTTGGGAAAGTGAAGGGATGGAAACGATGGGAATGATGATTTAATGGAAGTTGACTGGGAATAACTACGGAATTCTATGGTAGGGATTTAACCATTGAAAATAAGGATTGAATTGCATGTGAATGGGAATAGCTATGGGAATATAACTTATACGCATGGACTATCAATGGGATATACCATTGGGAACACTGAAATCATTGACTCAGCACATCCAGGGAAGAATCGAGGGATGGAATTGGATATCAACTTGGGGAGTTTGCTGAGTTTTTATCTTCCTATTGATCATCCTATTGATCATAAAATCCAGGGATTTTTAACATGGCATGTTTTATTTTCCAAATAAGATATGTTTTTAAAACCTGTGAGTGTAACATGCGTAACTGGTAAACAATCTTTATTGATATGGCGATGGTTACCTACGAAACTTCTGGTGATAGTAGGTTAAAGTAATTAACTGTCAAATCTTGGAATATAGATGTCAAGGCAATGTCGCCATATGTTTGCTTTTTCTGAAAGTCCGGGCCTGCATTTGCTTGTTTGCTCGTTTGCTTGTTTATTCATTTATTCTATCGCTACCCCTCCCAAATGACCCAACTTACCCTCTGCCAATTTAACATAGCTATAGAACATCACAATCTTGAAGAGGTAAATCATCGACCTAGATGACGTAGCTTCCATAGCTACGTTAAACTACTGGAGGTACCCCATTCTATTCCCATTATGCCACCATTTTTGTTGGTTAAGTCACCACGTGCGATGGTGAACTTTTCTTAACATTTGAGTAAAATTGGCTATTCCCCCAGCTGATTCCCCATTTGTTGTTGGATGATTTTCCCCAGCTATAAACCTCTATTTATAGCATTTCCCATATTTTTCGATGATTTTCCCATAGTTTCCCCTTGGTTTTTTCGAGGATTTCACACCTTTGAAGCTCAGCCCCAGCTGGTACCGACGCGCGGCAAGTCCAACGCAACCTCCACGCTCTGCCCTGGAGCCGCAATCAGCACCTCCATGGACGAGGGAAGCTCAGCTGCCATCCTTGGCAGCCAAAAATCCATGGAGTTTGAAAGGAGTTTATCCATCGGAAAAACCCATGGTTTTTACCATCATCTGTAGCGCAAATAAAGGAGTGTCCTGTGACAGTTTTCACGAAAACCAATCCATGGAAAAACTAAGATGGGTTTGACGATAAGGCACTTCTTTTTTGTCGAAAATCATTGGAAATCAACTTCCCAGACGACCCGCCAAGCATCGGCAGCACCACTTTCGTTGAAGCCGAGGTCAGCTGAACCAGCTCCTTGCGCAATGGCGCGAGGGAACCCACGGGGGGTTGATCTTAGATTCTTAGATACCCTGTCCAGTCCCCACACAAACAAAACGTTTCTTGCTGTTGTTTCTTCTATATGCTCCTGTTTGTGGGGAGAAATTGTCCACTAATTTAGCAATCAACCTGAAACCAGCTGTGTCTTGACCATAAAAGACCAGGTTCAAAGGGACTCAAGCCAAAACCATAGGGGTTCACCATTGAAATATAGGAATGTCATGACTTGCCTCTAAGTTTGGGCCTTCATCAAACTCTTAAGTGGCGTGTTTTTCGGCTGCTTTTTCTTGCACAAGGTGCAGCAGCACCACTATGATTCTCTCTATGCATTTGGGTTTGCATCGTGACTGATGGTCACAACCATACCCAAGTCCGAATGATTTTGACAGGCAGTGTACTCTTCATGCGCCATTCTCATCCCTAGCGCAGAAAAAACTTCACCCCAGGGTAAGTCCCCAATTTTCAGCCATAAACGCAGGTTCAATCCCAACCAGGGTCCCCTGCCTTGGCGGTCAGATAAGGCAACCGAACGGAGCCAATGCTCTCTAGCCTTGCTTCACCTAGCGGGACGATGAATGAACCGTGATCATCCCAACTTCAGAAACATAAAATCGAACAGGTCTCACCGTATCACCGGTAGCACCGGTATCACCATCAGTTTCATCACCCTTCATTATACCAGTAGTGATTCATGTTGGTAACTGGGTATTATGGCTTATCACACTCCACTTTATAAACCAGTTTTAAGTTAATAACCGCCCAACAAATGAGCAAATCTAGGATCAAATAATACCATTTTCTGCGCCTGCCTGTTTGATTACTTTTTGAGCAAAGTGACCAATGCTTTTCCGCATAATTCGACTTCAAAGTTTCAGATGTCATATGATGTCATCTTAAAATTCCGGAAATATTCCAGAGGCATTACCCTCTGGTAAACTAACATAGCTATTAAAAATGGCCACTTATAGCTGATTTTCCCATTAAAAATTGTGATTTTCCATAGTTTTTTGTATGTTTACCAGAGGGTAATCCCACATTAAGAACCATCAACCCGTTGCCTTCGGCTCCGGGGGTGTCCAGGCGTCTGGCTGGAGCTCGCTGCGCCGTCTCCGGCGACTCAGCGGTGAGGTGCAGATGTAACGGATATAGAATGAAAATATCATGAGGGTACACGGATCGTATGTATGTATTTTAATATAATTATGTGTGTGTATGTATATATATATGTGTGTGTGTATCTGTATGTATGTATGTATGTATGTGTGTATGTATGTATGTATGTATGTTTTGGACCTAACCTACAACCCCCCACTCAACAGCAAGAACGCACTTTTGCGCGCGTAGGCACTGAAAAGGTCTTTGCCCTCCGGGCTCAAGGGGGAGGGGGGGTGGGCTACCTTGAGCCCAAG
>Ga0126342_10000462_pt1:0-20000 | contig 44127 bp, 28 predicted proteins | sample Cyp1metagenome_FD_92528 | JGI IMG/M metagenome (GOLD analysis project Ga0126342, IMG submission 92528) | Coral microbial communities from Lord Howe Island, Old Settlement Bay, Australia - Cyphastrea 1 metagenome | ecosystem: Host-associated > Invertebrates > Cnidaria > Coral ...
CGTTTAATGGATGTTTAAATGAACGTTTAATGGATGTTTAAATGAACGTTTAATGGATTTCAATGGACGTTTAATGGATTTCAATGGACGTTTAATGGATGTTTAGATGAACGTTTAATGGATGTTTAGATGAACGTTTAATGGATGTTTAGATGAACGTTTAATGGACGTTTAGATGAACGTTTAATGGATGTTTAGATGAACGTTTAATGGATGTTTAGATGGACGTTTAATGGATTTTAATGAACGTTTAATGGATTTCAATGGACGTTTAATGGATGTTTAATGGACGTTTAATGGATGTTTAATGGACGTTTAATGGATGTTTAATGGACGTTTAATGGATGTTTAGATGAACGTTTAATGGATGTTTAATGGACGTTTAATGGATGTTTAGATGAACGTTTAATGGATGTTTAGATGAACGTTTAATTGATGTTTAGATGAACGTTTAATGGATGTTTAATGGACGTTTAATGGATGTTTAGATGAACGTTTAATGGGTGTTTAATGGACGTTTAATGGATGTTTAGATGGACGTTTAATGGATGTTTAGATGAACGTTTAATGGATGTTTAATGAACGTTTAATGGATGTTAATGAATATTATTATTCATGTGGGAAACCCAGGCTGCTATAAAGCTACCATTTGGGGATGGTTTACATATGCCACCCATAGCCATGGTGATGACTTGGGGATAGTTTGTGATAGTTTATAAAATTGGGTTTACCACATAATCTTTCCTATTGTAATACGACATGTATCTATATATACATATGCGTGATGATTGCGTGATATTGCATGTCTAATTAGATGTACTATTGTTATGATTGAATATCGCTGTGACTTGCATTCTTTTGCCTCAGATTTTGTTCAAATGCAAAGACCTGAAAGATCTGACATTAGATAATTGTAAATGATGTTTGTTTCTTTGATCAGTATGAGTGTACCAACGCAAGTACAGCACAAAGCAACAGCGTGGCAGGCAATGTATTTGTTCATAGACAATTTGATCTTTTGCCCATGTTATGATGGGGTGGCCCCTTAGTTTGGCAGTGAAATGAGCTAACGGCGGATGCTGTTGGTGATGCTAAGTTGGGGATGGTTCCAGCTATGCTTTTTGTCCCCATCCCTTGTTGTAACCATTCAGTTTTTGAGGGCAGCCATCACCAAGGAACGTCCTGGCGCTGGTGGGCCTTCTCCAATTTCGTGATGCCTGGCCACCGGCCGGGCTTGACCGAGATAAGGCGGCAGCGGCCAGGTATTTGCAGCAACAGGCAAGGGCTGACAGATGAAACCTGGTTCAAGTTCCATAGCTTAGGGCCTTAGGGAAATCAAATGTGGCTGGCTGGAAAATCCCCTCTGAATGGAGGTCTTCATGGGAAATTCCTCTCGAAATGTGGCATTTTGATGCATTTTCCATTGTCATGTTTGATTGCCAGAAGGTAGGCCTTAGGATGTTCACACTCCAAGTTGTCACTGAAACGGAGGAGGGTAACTGATGGAAAACCTGGCAGGTCCCAACCAAGACCTCAGTCCTGGCAACTCGGACTGCCATGCTTTGTCTCAGTTGAGATCTTGAGGGCAGTCGCCAGATCTGGGATACACCCCAGGAATGGAAGACTTACTTTCTTGGTAGGTTCCAGCTGTGCAACATTTGGACAGTTGATCCCAACTTTCCAAAGGGCTGACTGAGGCTTGTGGCACAAAGATGCCGAGAAGACAGGAGGAGGACACCAATAAGCTGGACAGTTTTAAGCCATGGTGGGTGCCTGGGCATTTCAGCAGTGTGTTCCCGTTTTTTTTCTCAAACTGTCTGTGGAACATTCTCACTGCTTCATCAAAAAGACAAGGTTGTCACCTTTCCAACTTCCATCAAATAGCATCTATAGCAATGTATAGCGTTAGTATAGTATACTAGCATCAATTAGTAACCAAGAATGCTTCAATTGCCGTTTTATTTGCCATGAAAAGCCCTTCCATAGGTCCTGCTGGAACACCAAGATGAGTTGGTCCTCTCCATCCGTGGTTCCGCCAACATCGACGACATCGCCACCGACTTGGCCTGTTCCACCTGCGAATTTCTGCACGGCTACGCCCACGAAGGGATGGCCTTGGCGGTGCAGGCCGTATGGGAGGAGGCCGCAGCGGAGGTGCAGACACTGGCTGGCAGATTTTTTTTTAGGTGGGAGGAAGGGAAGGAGGTTGATGGAGTTTGTTGGTCTGGTGATAAAGGGTGATGCCATGTGATGCCAGAATTTTTCAGATCTAGTGCATCCGAGTGACCTAGTGCAAGAATGCAGGATGATGGGTTTGTAGATGTTTTAAGTGTCACAGCCATGCCACCAAGGAAAGCCATCCGTGGCCGTGACTACCGGCGCTTTGTGGTTTGTGGCCATAGCCTGGGAGGCTCTGTGAGCCTCCTCCTGGGAATGAAGTTGCGGGCAACTTCCACTTGCTTCAGAGAAGTCGTAAGTTCTTTTTTGCCCTTTCAGATCATTCAGATCAGCCGGGTATATCTTCATTATGGTTTCTTGGTGGAAGATTCCATCCTTTAACTTTAAATATGCTCATAAATCCTGAACACCACGTTTTGAAACTACTTGGGTTTTCCATCATCATCATCATCATCAACATCATCATCAGCATCATCATCATCATCATCATCATCATCAAGGGTGCTGATTGCAAATAGTTGCAAATACAATATGTTTAGTTAATTATTGCACATGTACTGTAAACACACTATTACATTATGACTTATTACCGTGACTTAGAACCGTGTATTTCCAATTCTTGCATGCAAATTTGATAGGGATTCTTTTCTTAACCATCTTTCAATACGCACACACACGCACACCCGCGCGCACACAGATACATCATATATATAATTATATATAAATATATCAACATATAACCCATCTTGGAATTGAAACCCATCTAGCCCATGGATATTATATGGTATTATCTGTTGTCTATATTAATCCATGGCTACAATACCCTACAGTATGTATGTATATATATATATATATATGTATCTATACATCTTGGAATATTGATATTATATATTCCACTGATTTTCCAATAATATTAGATAATCCATTTTATTCCACTGAATATTCTTCCAATATTATATAGAATATAATATTAATATCATAGGATAATAATCCACATAATATCATAGTATGTTATAGTATTAAACTATATATAATATTTTTTACCTAGTAATACTATACCGACTATACTATACTATACGATACTATACTATACTAATTCTATACTAATTCTATACTAATACTATACTAATACTATACTAATACTATACTAATACTATACTAATACTATACTATACTATACTTAATACTATACTTAATACTATACTTAATACTATACTTAATACTATACTTAATACTATACTTAATACTATATTTAATACTATTCTTAATACTATACTGAATACTATACTTAATACTATGCTTAATACTATACTTAATACTATACTTAATACTATACTTAATACTATACTTAACACTATACTTAACACTATACTATACTAATACTATACTATACTATGCTATACTATACTATGCTATACTATACTATGCTATGCTATACTATACTATGCTATACTATACTATACTAAACTATACTATACTATACTAATACTATACTATACTAAACTAATACTAATACTAATACTAATACTAATCTTTTCTTAACCATCTAGAAGTACACACACACACCCGCGCACACACACAGATATATCACATATATATATATATTATATAATTATATATACATACATCAATATATAACCCATCTTGGAATTGAAACCCATCTAGCCCATGGGTATTATATGGTATTATATTATCTATATTAACCCATGGCTACAATACCCTACAGTATGTATATATATATACATCTTGGAATATTTATATTATATATTCCACTGATTCTCCAATAATAATAGATAAATAGTCTATTTTATACCACTGAATATTCTTCCAATATTATATAGAATTTAATATTAATATCATAGGATAATAATCCACATAATATCATAATATATTCATTATATTAACCTATATATATGTAATATTATTACCTAGTAATACTATACTATATTATACTAATACTAATATTAATACTAATACTAATGCTAATACTAATACTATACTATACTATATTATACTATACATTATTATGGTTTTAGCAACATCCATATATTATGGTTGTTATACCCACATTTTCTAATGATTCCATTCCGAGATGCCCAGGCCGAGTCCTCTTTGCCTCTGGAGGTGCACGCCTTCGCGGCTGGCCCGGCGCCAGCCTTCCAGGGCGAGTTGCAGGAACTGGAGAAGGGCTTGATCTCGGTGATCAACAGGTGATTTTCAGCACTTCAAAGGGAAAATCCTGGGAAAATCCTGGGAAAATGGGGAAAATCATGGAAGATGTGGAGGCAATCACCGCAAGACGTGGGGGCAATCACCACATTTCTTCTTGGAAAATCATGGAAGATCTAGGCTGTAGGGGAAATCACCATGAAATCAAGGGATTTAAAGCAGGTGAATATATGGAACACGTGGGGTAGAGCCAATATTTGTCTGGCTGCAGGCATCTTAGAAATAGTGGAGTTGGTGATCCAATGTGATTTACATCTGTTTGCAACTCTATGGCAATCTTTGGAGATTTCATGATAGAATTCACCAGTTGATTTTCAATAGTAATACATCCCATTTGGTATATTTGGTCAAATTTGATATCATTTCATGCTTGGCTAAGATCACTGAGCTTGATGGATTTGAATGTTAGCAATCACCGCCATGCCTGGAGCCGGTCGGACGGCACAGGTTTGATCCCGTCCCACACCTCTCCCTGGATGCGGCGCTACGCATGGTCTTGGCCGCGGAGCGTTTGGAGGAAGCGGGGCTATCTTGGCAACAGACGCTGCTTGCGCTATGTGCGGAGATGTTGGGTCCCGGGAATGACGAACTTTGAGTGGAACATGATGTGATTTTGTTGACAGGTTCTGTTCTGTTCGGTTCTTGCGCCCTGTGCACTCGCCCATGCAAGTTCAAGTGTGGCGGCGCATTCACTCAACATAGCGTGCTTAAAAAGGAAACAACAAGTGAATCATTGTGAAACCATCGGGATGGGGCTAGGCAAAAAACAAAAAACTGTTAATATAAGCCCGAAAAACTGAAAGTCGATTTCCTTTCTGCATGTCGTGGTTTGTCCGGTGCTTTTATGGATGTCTCAGGCCTGGATTCTTCCCCCATCCCCCGCACCCGAGGTTATCGTTGGTGGTTGGCACCAGCGAAGTCTCGAGTCCCAAGTTCGAGGACTTGATGGCAGACATTCCTCAGACCAAGGTTCCCTGGCTCCACGGTGGAATCTGGATGAACATTTGGGCCATTTTTTGATGAACATTTGGGCCAACCGGAGCTTCCCACATCATTGTTGCATCCCACTTAGTGAGTTGTGCCCGCTGAATTCAAATCTCACGGGGTTGCGACATATGGCTAGCCATCCATAATATCATCCCATCCCACTACTGTATCTTCCCTGACAGCACCAGCTAGTTCTGTTACATTCTGTTACTTCGACTCTTGGGACGCCATCCAAATAACATCAAATAACAAATCATAGTCAATCAGAATCATATCAAATCATAAAGGTTCCCAGAGTTTCATGTCCATCTAATGAATCTAATGCCTACCCGGCCTACCCGGCCCTCCGAGGCGCCCCTGCGCATCCCCGGGGAAGCCATTTGGCTGGTGGACGCCATGGCCGGGCGCCAGATCCTGGCGGTCGACCTCTGCGACGCGGAGAACCTGCAACGCTTCAGCCAGGAACTGCCGGAGATTTCTGTGGCGCAGTCGGCCTTGGACCATGTCACTGGGTGAGGATTGGGTGGATTATGGTGGATTGGTGGGTGGCTTCAATAAATGAATACATAAATAAATAAATAAATAAATATATATATAGCAGTAAAAACACACAGACACACACACACATATATATATATATATACTGACATATATATATATGTAGCTATATATTTAAGTAATTATGTTTAATATCTGTATCTATGAATTTTACTTAATATGCTAGATTTATGCGGAAAAAACATAGTGATAACTGATAACATATAGGATGTTCACAGATAGTGACAACAATGGTTAATATCCAAGATTATCTATGATTACTATTGATTACCTATGACTATCTATAACTATTTGGGGGTTTCTTAAGTCATAGGGGATCCCCAGTCGTCACCATGGTTGTTTCAATACGAAGTCATGGTCTAATGAGTCTAATGACAAGATGATTTTGGGGTACCCGCATTTTAGGAAAACTTCCATATAGCTATAGTATGCTACAATATGGCTAGAATCATTTGGAACAAAATAGTGACAAACTGTGGGATGTTCATTCACATTATCCCCCATGTTAGTGAGGATGTTCTTGAACAAATCCATATTTACTCCATGATGACTATGTAATGTAATGTATGCATTAAAATAATTACAATAATTTCAATAATTACAGTATATTATATATATATGACTTGTAACAATAACCATATATAAAGAACGTCTTGGGATACCTCCAAATGGCGTCATAGGAATGAGTCGTATAAAGTGAGGTGCAGTCAATGATGAGATATGATGGTTGGCGGTTCAACAAACATATGACAAACATAGGCAAGACCTGGCGATCAGGAGAGGTATGGAGAGGTATAAGAGAGTATAGACCAATGATTGAGGGATATACAGATTTCTTCTTCAGTTTCTTGGTCTTGGTGATTTTTTTCAATTTTTCTCAAGTGGTTCACCCCGAGACAACAGGTGTGAAGCCAGTGAGTGAAATTTGCAAGGGGCTGCGGTTTCAGTACTGAAAGCTGTGCGAAGAACTCATACTGTATGGGAGGCCAGAGTTTTTAAGCGTAACAATAAGGGATTTGAGGCCTCTCCAACATGTCATGGCAGCAGTATCCTTCATTTGATCCCAGGTGATGTCCACCTATGTGTACAACATGGACAAGGCAGTGAGACGTTTGGAGGGGACGGAGTGAGGTGAATGTTCGGACCCTATGGATCCACATGGTATGATATGACCACTTGGATCACTGGGCGTCGCTGGATCTCTTCTGAGGAGTGGAAAAGAGGTCGTTTTCATCTTTCCACCGATGGAACTGCAGCCAAAAATCTTCCAACGTCACAAAGCCGGTTTTCCCATGCTTTGCGAAAAGAAAACATGCAAAGATGTGATACCTGGCAGGCTCTATGCACAGCATATCACAGCATGCAGTGATTCGCAGATATAGAATGGAATAGTAGCGGGCCACTGTTCATATGTTTATCATTTTTTAGATCCCTACCTACTTCTCAAAAAGTACTGTAGTTGCTTGCAGGCTGCTGGGCCAACATTGATTAAGCTGATTGATTGAACACCACAATTCAGGGCACCTGGGGTCCTGTGGGTGCTTTCTTCGCTTTGAAGGTGCATAAGGTGCGAATGAAAAACAATGTGCCGCGCTTGCTTGATGCCCATGCTTTGGACATTTTACATGTGGTATTGGAATAATCAATCAAGAAGTAGATGACTGATCTCATGCTATATATCGCTATATGATATATGATCTACAGTATCCTATATATGTATCCTATATGTCCTATATTAATTATATTAATTATATTAATAATGATCTTATACATATGCCGACATCCACAATCGCACATGCCCTTATTCATGCCCAGGATTGAACGAGCAGGACTGTGTGTCCACGTCGCCAGAGATTCGGCAGTTGCTCAAGCGGTCCGCAGCCTGGTGGGGTGCCCTGGAGCTTCCCTCGGAGATCAGTGGAGGTCCCCAACTTTGGGGATCCCATTGGATCCCCGGTACTGGATGATACTGGATGGTGCTGTCACTGGCAGGTGGCGTTGTCGCATGTTGGCTTGGATTCGCTCCAGAGGCTGGGGTTTGCAGCACTTTTTTGGTTGTAAAAAAGACCACAATTGATGGCAATTTTGAAAGGGAAAACCATGATGACCCATCGGATTTGGGGATTTTTGGGTGCAATATTTAACTGAACCCACGGATTTTTGTATAAATTATATAGTAAGTATATTAGCCAAATCAACCAATCACGCAAATGCGGCCTTCTGAATCTCAATGATTCTCGGGAGCCAACAAGACATGGATCCATGATGATCCATGGAATCCACGGTGAATGGATTCCGTTGTGCGTCATGGCGTCATGAGCCATGATGGATCAGGATCAGGGCCGTTGACCCAAACTCTGCCGGACATTTTGATCAAGGTCTGGACGTCGAACGCCTGGTGGATGATGGAAAACCAATGGATTGGTTGAAGGGAAAATCTTAACCGGAAACCATGGGTATAAAACCATCAAATATAGGGGGTTCCGGTCAATTTTCCCTTCAACCAATCCAATGAATGCTGGATTAGTGGATGTTAGATTATGGATGTTAGGACCGTTAGGATAGTTATTTGTCAAATGGATTGATTATCCAATTATCCTACCATGTTTAATTTATTGTAATCCTGAGTCATGGATGAATAGGTAAACTATTCTTGGCTATCTATGGATGAATGACACATCCCGTGAGATGAGGTGCATTCCTTCCAGTCTTGTTGGGGGTTTCTCCGGATTCCAGAGTTGATAACCATGGTAACCATGATTGGCGTAGCAGCACCATTTGTATCCATTTGTAGATCAGAGTAGTGGTCTTCAATAAGGCTGATGATGTCGATGAACAACTGTTGGCATGGAGACACTGTCCATATCTGTCCATGGTTTCTGATCGATTCCCAGGTGGCGCAATTCCTTTGAGGGTCGAATTTGACCAGCCGAGTTTTTTGCTGACACGGATGGAGGCTTACTGAACCTCAACTTGGAACTTGTTGGAGCCAACGGGAGTGGGAAAAAAGTTGGTCACGCCCAAAATCTGATTTGGCTATGAATCAATACCTATTAATACCATTTTTAGAGGGATGAACATCCATTTACCAGCTATTTTTATGTTCACCAGGGGTACAAGGTTTTGACACACTGCCATTTATGAATGTTGGTGATGACTGTGATGGTATTGTCCTGAGAATATCTGAGAATGATGTAAGCGGTATAAGTTAATAGGGTATAAGCATCTGAGGTGCCCTGGGCATGGATCCTATCACCTTCGCACCAAAACCCAGTGTTCTTTCCAGTGGCTCCATCGACTAGTATGGAAAAATAGACTGGCTTCGCCCCAGAGTGTAACGCCAGGATGTTTCAGTTGACTGATGCGACAGAGATACCCGAGATATCCTGATATAATCCTGATATATTTTGTCGTGAAGTATTGACTCAAGGATCTTGCAGGATTCTTAAGATGTCAGCCTGCTGATGGCGATGGCTTTCAAGGTCTTAGACAGTGTGTTACCACAAACTCAAGGGGAAATCCAGGTCCCAGCGGGCCTGGCCTTGTTGCATCAGAATTAGGGGATTGGACGACTGGGCGGCAGTTGACTCTCAAGCATGGCACGGTTTTGGTCCAGGTCTCATCAAAAAAAAGAAATAGATAGAAATAGAGCTTCCCAATAACAGTGATGGTTTTATGATGTTTTATGATGTTTTATAGTTGTGTCACTCATGTCACATGGGACAGGAATATGACATGTCCCAGACCACGGTTAGCCGCCTTGCCGCTGTTCCCTGCTTTGCACGTGCAGTTGTTTCTGACGCGCCAGCGATGTTCACCGTCCCTGGCGGCGCACGGCGGTTCCACAATTCGACGTCCTTGATTTCCTCTTGGGAAAGGATTTGCAAGCTGATACCGCCTTGAGAAAAAAATGCAATGTCTCAACTTGCCACGGTGATGATGTCTTTCGGTGTTCCAGAAACTGGAAGGTCGTCGATTGTTGAAGATGACCCATTGTTCTTCAAATGCCATGTGTGCTGAACATGAACATGTACTTACACGTATGATCACGTATGTTATACAGTTAGATTATACACCTTTAAAACATGTTCAACCATAAACATATGCAGGCATACACAGCATACACATGTACTGTATATGTTTGTCTCCATCTATAACTATCATTAAATGGATTTAAATGGTAGATGGACCAAAATCTGTATCCGATCAGTCCTTAGCGTCTCAAGCACGGGCCCTGCTGCCCTGCTCATCATGTTTCCGCGTGCCCTTGGTCGAGTCGCCACTGCGCCGCCTTTCCTGGCAAAGGCATGTAGATTTCATGATTTGGGGTGCGCTTTTGATTTGTTGTTTCACTTTGCTTCTAGGTTTTTAAGTACGTGTTATTTCATGTTATTTCCGTCCACAGTTTTTGAAATCCGTGTGATTATGTTCCCCAGGGTGACTGATATTCTGTTCTTGTGATACATTGACGCACTCACCAGTTGGGCGTGGTCATCTCCCATCTACCCATCATTGATATAAGTTCATAAGCTCTTGTCGTTGTCATGATAGCATATCCCCAATGTTTGGTTTAGTGAATGTTGGGCTTGGAGCCCACGGATTGGTTGATCATTTTTTCAGTCTGAGAGGTCTATTGATGACTTCAACATACCTTGACCCTCAGTCTCTAGGTCTATCAACATCTTCAGTAGAATTTTCAATTATAGGACCTGGTGAAAGACCGTGAAAGGGAACACCTGCTTGAAACATCTTGAAACCAACCAGAAGCACAAGCTGAATCTGAAAACCCCCACTGAAACTCATCGTAGGATACGGCTGATCTTTGCGGCTGCTTTTGGGCAGGGCCCTATGGTGCCATGTGTTTGGAACCTGCCAAGAAACACTTGGGGTTAGCCCAGATCCCAGTGCCGCATACCGTACGCAGGACGTGAGGCTACGTGCTTTTGCGGTGTCACGGAAGCTGCCTGGGATGCACAGGGGCAGTGATCCGAAGCCTCCCCATGAAGATCATAAAGCATCTCCCAGCTGTATTGGGTCTCACAATGGACGTGCAAGAAAACCACCTGTTCTCCAAGTTCTCCACTCTCCCATCTTTTAAATTGATTTGATAATTTGATGCCCATTAAATGGCGACAAATCTATGTCATAGAATCGAATTGGAATGAATTGAATGAAGCGACAAATTACATGGTTTTCCACCATATGACCGGAAAGGCCATGGTTTCAACGTTCAACCAAAAAATGCGGAATTATTCCAAAATGATTCCAATAATTATATTATATTATATTCAATAAGCCAAAGGATATGTTAAAATATGTCTAATTATGTGAAGTCCTGTTTACCTTCCATGAAATTGAACTCCCAACTTTTTGGGGGTCAAATCCCCGAGTTCTTGCTGTTTCAAATGCTGTTACATCCAAGCTTTTTTGGGGTTAATCTTCCAGGTTTCCACGATTTTTTGCCAGTTTTCAAGCCATTTTTTCAGTGCCTTCCACCTAGGCCCGGCACCTGGGCCGCCCGCTGGCGCAGCGTGGCGCCGCTCTCGGGCGCCTTGGGCACCGCGCTGGCCGCGAGCGGCGCTGGCCGCCGCGGCGCGGCGACCTCGGAGACGCCGTGGACGACGACGAGCTCGGGGCTGCAGTACCGAGACATCGCCGGAGCCCAGGTGGTTAGCAACTGTTACCCTCTGGTAAACTGTCCCATAACTATGGAAAATCACAATTTTTAATGGGTAAATCCACTATAAATGTGCCATTTTCAATAGCTATGTTAAATTACCAGAGGGTATCAACTGTTGGAAGGGCTTCGCAAAGGTCAATTTGATAAGGTATAATATATCATGTAATATCATGTATATGTGATACTGTATCTCTGAAATCCTACAAAACTGGGGGAAAGACATGGCCAGACGTATTGAGTGTCCATTGTTGTGTCTTTTCGCGGTGACCGCTCCGCCGCCAGCTTGGCTCAAGTCCGGTGGGGCAGGCCGCTCTGAGACATGCAGAAGTCGCAAAGTTTGCCACGGATACCAGGACCTTGCGGAGATGGGGGCTTTGTGACTTTAATAATTAGTATCATTCCAACTTTGATTGGCAATTTTTTCATGAAACTCGGATGAATTCTCTTCGTTTTGGAATGTTTTGGATGCTTGATTGTTCTCCGGCTTCATGTGCCCTGAATCTAAGCTGGTTCTTGGGGATTTCCGTGGATTTCCGATTGGGATTTCCGGGTGGGATCGGTGTTGCGGTTCCAGCAGTTCCAGGTGCGAAGCGTCAGCACTTCCCCAAGATCCGAGTGGTGGCACTGAACGATGCCAAGCACATCGCCTTGCGACTTGGACAGTCGACACTGGTCATCCTTGGTTGATTTGGTTGTGGTTGGGTGGTTGCAAGATGTTGCAAGTGCACTGACCAAAAAAAAACACATTTAAAAACTTCATGGCAGGCATGCACTAGAATCACTAGATGTGATGAATAGATTAGCGCATAGCGCATTGGAGCGTGGCTCCAGCTCATGAAGCAAGTACGCATGGCTGACGACAGCATATGATGGTCTCATTGTCTCATTGATCAAAGTCGATGCAGAGCAACTGTGACTTTCAAGGGAAATTTGCGGCCTCAGAAAGATGTAAAATCTATGACAGATGATTTCATTTTATTGCTTTGGCTCAAATTCCAACCTGCAGTCCTATACATAATTGTATCATATTGTATCGACATTTCAAAATATCTCAAGTATGGTATATTAAATATTGTTTATTTGTTTTTTTGTTTGCTGATTCGCAGCTACTTGTACCTGAGTCATCATCATCCAGGCCATTTCTACTGCAAACTGGGAAAAACCTCTGTGTTCTCCACCAAACTTGCCACGAAACTCAGGCGAGAGCAGAGGCACGGCCGGGTGGCTTCGGTGAGACCTCACACATTGCCTTTCCCAAACGGACGAAAAGCAAGGAACGCCCTTCCCCATGCCAACATATTACAATTACAACTTCCAAACGCATGAAATTCTATAGATAAATATGTGCTGCGCTATAATATATATATATATATAAGAATATATAAAAATATATAAACATATATATACATATATACATATATATATATATTGTTTGTATTTATGTATATATATATATATATATATATTTAGTATAGATATATATGTAAGATCGTTTCGTTTGGCACGGCGCAGGCTGGGCATTCAGCTCACCGAGAAGCCACGGAAGAAGACGCCCGAGGAGGTCCTGGCGGAAATCGACGAGATGCCGCTGGGCTGGGGCGGTGCCAGGGCCACGGATCTCCCGGCGATGCAACGGTTTAATATCAATGAATATCATATCATATCATGTATATATATATATGTATTATATATTATATATTATTTATATATTATTTATATATTATTTATATATTATTTATATATTATTTATATATTATTTATATATTATTTATATATTATATTATATTATATTATATTATATTATATTTTATATATTATTTATATATTATATGATATAATATTATATATATGTGTGTCATATCAATTCTACAAAATCTTGTTTTTAGTTTCTGGTGAATGGATGTGAATGGTGGGCGTTCTATATAATGTACATATTTTTTCGGGGGGTCATACAAAAAGGTGAAGACAGATTTCATGGCTTGCTAGAATGTGTGCAGAGTATTTAAGGTAAGTCAAATGGGCCAGACAGGTGGGCAAGATCTCCCAGTCCTGGAGTTATCCCATAACTGGGTCACAGAGTGCAGGGTTTCAGTCTGAAAATGGTCAAGGGGTTTCCTCAGCACGGTAGATGTTCCCTGCAATGTGATTGAAGACCACCAGGGTGATGGTGCTTTCAGCCACATATGCAGTAGCAGAAGGTGTGTGGAAAGAACACTTCAATGAAGTTCAGGTATTTTACGTTGTGAGATTTGCCCATTCATTTTTGCTGATTTATTCGCCAAACATAATTTCAGGGTCTATCCCACGTCTTTTTGCGATCAACACACCCCTGAATCATGTAGTCCGCGGCAATCCCCAGCAATCCCCATGAGGTTCCTGAAGCAAACCTTGGCAAGCCAGGAGCATTGCCTGTGTTGGATCTTGGTAAAGCGGCATGACATCGACTCTCTGAAAATGGTAGACCCTGGAAATAACCAATTCTTAGTGAAAACTAATCTTCCAACCCTATTCTGGCGGGGGTCTATGTTAATTTACTGGTAATTACTTGCCTGAAAACTCATTGGGAAACCACCAAATATTGTTTTTGCACCACCAAACTTCGTTTTATCTTTGGACTTGTCTGGCAAAATTGCGCATGTAGCTCTTGAACTGGACCCGCTGTACAGCCCTCGGGCCCCTTCTCAGGACGTGTTTCTTCAAGCGACTTGGCCGTGGTTTCAGAGGTTGCCGCAGTCGCAGTGGTTACCTGATACAACCTGATGTGAAGACTGACAGGTGCTGAGAGCTCGCAATCTCAAGCTTGTCATGTTGTGTTCTTAATATTCTTAATGAATGAATTTACTCAAGGCTCATCTCCGCGCCGTGCTGCGCCGAGGAGAAAAAAATCAGCTTGGACCAACATTTTTCGACTGCGCTGGCAGCTCGGATCGACCTTATGGGCGGGCGCAGTTGCAGGCTCCAATCTTCTGGTACCATTGGTACCCTCCTTCGTGTAGCTAATTTTTCTACTAGGTGATATGTTCCTACCATTATATTATTAATATCTATTATTAATATTCTTGACCCTTGACATTATGATATGTTCCTCTTTTTTGGTGATGACTTTGCTAAAAATGATGCTCTAAAAATGATGACCAGCATGTGATGTCTTTCGTCCAAGCCATTGCCGAGGAAGCCGCCAGGCGCACTGCGGAAACCGCCTCCATGCTCCAGAACGATGTAGGGGAACCGAGCTGCAGAACGAGGGTTTTCTTCCTCAAGCATCCACCCAGTTTTGTTAGGATGATGTGCTGCCGTACAGCTCATGATCATCAATTGGTATCATTATTTTTATCACCATCATTATTCTTATGTTAGTTATGTTTCTTCTTTAAACTCAATATCAATATCCATAATTACCATACGACTGGAAAACCGTCTAAATACATATCCAAATAAATCATATAATTATATCTATATATATATATAGAGGTTTCCTAAAATAGGGGTACCCCCAGTTATCATCCATATTTTAGTAGGATTTTCCATGAAAAAAACCACCCATTTCCTCGGGGTACCCCCCAACAAACTCCGAGCTCCAGAGCCCGGAGCCAGGTCCCAGAGCCCAAGCCGCCGGAGCCTGAGCTGCCGGCCGTGGAGCTCTTCCAGTGCCTGGCCTTGGAAGCCTTAGAAGCCTTGGAAGCTGTCACTGGGGAAGGGGTTAAGATATATATATATAATTATATATATATATAACTATATAAAATATATCAATGCATATAACTGTGATGTATATCTATTCATATATGTATTGATATGCTTATTATATCTATATATGTATCAAAAAATAGACATTTGTACTCATCAATATGTATCATGTAGTGAAATTTGTATGTTATATGATGTCATTAAAAAACACTAGTCTTACAAGATATACGCAATACTAATTCCCTATTTATTCCATGTATTTTTTGAAAACAAATTTTGAATATCTGAATCTGGATATATGTATATCTTATGATATCCTGTATGCTTCTATAGTTATATATATAATTATCATATATATATATAATTATATTATTATATGTGCATATTACATATTCCCAATTTGGGATGGCTCTAGACTCCAGATGCTTGGGATGGCCGCTGATTCACCAAAACATTGACATGAATTTCCCTAACAGAACAACACATTGGCTAAAAAATGGGTAATGAACAACCATTCATGTCCAGTGCCTATGAAGTAATCCCATAAATGGATATAAATGGCATGTAGCCTTTGATGCTTCCATTCACCTGCCTTTCATTGGATAATTCAGAAAATAGAAGTAGAGAACCAATGAACATGATCAGTTAATATTTGGATACATTATATTCATCTTAATTCCAATGTGGAAATTGGGGCTTTATATATTAGTAACGTTTTTCACACTGATTTCAAACCAAAGAAGGTTGACCCCAACCTTTATCATTGAATATATTTGGTGTGCCTAAGTGTCCCCATTTTTTTCCCCAAAGGATTGGGACATATTGGCACCAACCCCTCGATATCACAAGGACCTTGGACGACCTTTCTGGCATCGATTCTCCAAGCAGGAGCTCCAAGGCAACGGAAGGCTTGGAGCTTTGCCGGAGACCCGGGTGATGGCCAGAGACGAAGATGGCCTTGGAACAAAATGCTGTGAAGGTCAAGGAATCATGGGTAAACTGGAATCCTGAGCGGCAGGATGGCACTTAGAAACTTCATCCGAAAATGTGATCGGGCACCACCTGTGACGTTTGAAAGTTTGAGTAAGGCGCTTGTAGCGGGTGGTTTCTGGTAGCCAGAACTTTGAACTAAAGATGTCAGAATTCTCTGTTTGAGACCTATTTCTGACATGATCTCTCCATATCTCTCCCCATGGCGAATGAGGTGCGGAGCAACTGTCCACCCTCATCGAAAAGGCCTGTTCAGTCAATGGGAATTTCAGGATCCTAAAATGAAGGTACCTACCATATATAAGGCCTATATAAGGCCTAAATTTCAGGGAATATCCCTACAAAATAAGGCCTTATATGGTACAGTACCTCCATTTTAGGATCCTGAAATTCCCATTGATTCAGGGTGCTTCCCATGCCGTGGGTTGCACTGTCTACAGATCGCTAGCTGAACGACCACAGGTGGCGCACACCGATGGAGTTTTGCAGAGGGACATCGAGTCCAGTGAGGCCTTGGCTGGCCCTGGAGCATGGTAAAGTCAAATTGCACCCTCTCAGATTTATGTATATATACTATATATATAATTATATATATTTATATATATAAGCATGTATACATACATACATACATATATATATAAATATAATTACGATGAATGCTGTGCATGATTTCTTTGGGTGATTGCTTTTTCTTTCCCCAAAGATCCATATGCATATGCACCTATCCCCATAGGACACTGTAAGCTCTGGCCGCGCTTCCAGAATCAACGTACTCGTACTTGCGCGGGACAATTTCACTTCAATTCACGGAGACAGAGCCAGAAAAAGCTGTGGAGAGTCCAGCAACGCAGGTGTTGATCAGTGAGGTGGAAGAGACCCCGCAAGAAGTGGTTGCCAAGAATCCAGGTCCTGCTCTACTAGCAGCGCGGGAGGTGCCGTTGCGGGAGGCTTTGTGGTCCTAGAATCCTAAAGACACTTGCTTGGAGCCCTTCCAGAAATGAAGGCCAAGACATGATTCCCTTCCCACATTTGCTGCTTGAACACCACCACGGCATAGCATGTCCCATCACATCCCCAGCATGTTATTGCTTTAATCCCCACGTTTCTCTTAGGAAAGGTCCAAGGTCAGTAGCAGGTCGGCCCTTCGTTCTTGGTGCCAGGCACCAAAGCTCTTCAAAGAGATCGACTCGCGTATCCCGCGCTCCAAGCTGGAACCCCATGGGCTGGGATGGATCCATGACATGCCTGAGGATGATCAGATGGTCTATCCAATGATAGTGATACATCATGACCATAGTTACTAATTACTACTAGTCATAACTATATGATAATGATCAATGATAGTTGTAATGGCAATATTAAGAATAAGAATAGGGATACAAAAATTACAAGGTAGAAAGATCATCCAAATTGATGCATCATTTACCTCCATTCTGATGAGTCCCATTAATGTCCCATTGATTTCCTATTAATAAATCATACAACCACACACACATATATATATATATACACCATTAATATAGAATATGTATATATATATATATGTATATATGGGATTTAAATCCCATGAATATCCATTGATATATATATATATATTGTGCCATTTAAATCCCATGAATACACCATTAATATAGAATCATAATGAGAGATATGCGAAGAGAAGCCCTGGCCGGTCGAAATCCTGAGGCTCAAGGCCTATGATGTGCTACTTGGATCTTCGCTGGAGCAATGTTCCCATGGGGTTTTCCATGGAAAAAAACATGGTTTTCCTATGTTTTCCTCAGCAATTCCAGCAAAATTTAAGATTTGAACAGTTAACATATTTTGAATCAACAACGATCCCTTTTTATATCAAAATATCAACAAATCTTAACAAAATCATTCAAAACTCGACTTGCACGCTTGCGACGTTCGCCTTAGGCTCCTACGTGCTGGGGCCGTAGAGGTCCACAGATACGTGGAGGAGACGAGCAAAGTTGACCAAGCTGGTGGATCCTGGTGGCTGTTTTGATTCGTCAATCCCACCTGGAATATCCTGGTGGCTGATTCCAATCTTTGGGATGCTACTGTACCAAAAAAGGTGAGAAATTTGGCTTGCAATTGCCTCATCCCCTTGTCATGGGTGGTTCTGACATGTGCTAAGCCTGTCTATACCTGGTGTAGGGACAAAATTTGTGCATACTTGTAAAGATGTACCCAGTCCTACCCACAAAGTACTTGAATGTTCATCCCTGTTAACAAGCCCATAGCAATCCAAAGTAATCCCTTTTGTAGCCATGTTTTAAACTGGGTATATCATGGTATATCCACTGTATATCCCATCTACCACTGGGTTGCCTTAGAAACCACTCCCCAGAGGGACATCCCGCAAGGACAATATGAACAGCGCGCTGGCTCGGAGGGATGAAGGTGTCCAATGGGTCTCCAAGGTCCTGACCCGCAAGGAGCGGAGCGGGGAGCGGAGCGAGCCTGGAAGGGGCTGAGAAACTGGGGAAATGGATGTCAAATTGCCCATGTATAGATGATGTGCCATGATTTTAGCATATTTTAGCTACGCAAAAATGGTGCTTGTTCATCGGCAAAGTGTGAAATTACCAGAGGCCACTGGTTTTTGTTGTTTTTTTGGGTGATTCGGTGGCTGATTTCCAGCCTCCAAGGCTTGGAATTCAGCTGTTTAACCTGTGGCTTAGCTGAACCGGATGCCGCGGAGGACCGGAACCCCGCGGGCCACTCCATGTGGTGCAAGCGAGCGTCCGGCGTCTCAGGAGGGAAAGCAGCGGTTCTGTGAGATATGATTTATATAAAGGTTCAATAATATGATATGGATGTGACATGAAACAGTTTCCTACATCTTCCATCATCTTCCCATACCACCAAGGCTTCAGAAACTGGAGAGCGAACGTGAGGATCGCCGGATCCAATTTGGTTTGGGGTTGGGGCGCCGAGGATACTACGATACGCCGTGGTTTCTCGTGTGGCAAACCCACTGCCATAAACCACCCCTATAAGATGTGGAGTCATGTGGAGTCATAGTAACCAGCGACCTAAAAACAAATGGGGGTGTACCCAATTTGATAATATTTGATACACTATCCCTGTCTTGGGGATGGTTTATTATTGGGTTGATCTCGTTTAGAAAACATTGGGGCTTGGTTGCGCCTGCCAAACTCATCTGGCCACCCTTAGGTCTGACAACCCCTTCGGCTGAGAGAGCGATGCCAAGCGGCTTTTTTTGCCACGAGATGACTTGGAACCTGACAATTTATCCCTGTTTGTTGGTTGAGTTATGACACAACATGATTTGATTAATATAGTTTATGTCACTATTTTCCATCCCGGGGTGAATGATGCCCACTAAACAAATAAGGATCTTTTTTCTTTGGAATGGAATGAAGCCACTGGCCAGCATTTCAGGGTAGCTTTTATCAAGCCTCAACGGGGATTATGATTATGCCTTAACAGCAGCCATACCCTTTCATTTTCAACTGACCCGTGCTAGCAAAACAAATGTGTAATGTACCTGAGGACTAGCAGCAATGTTTCTGGCTAATTGCAAGCATATATTGTTTGTTGTCAAGCCTATCATCACTACATTTCACTACTATGTTTTAGCTGTGTTATTATCGTAGCATGGAAATTCATGATGTATATGTATATGTCTTTAAAGCCGACTATGCGCATTTTGAGTGTG
>Ga0126342_10000462_pt1:22500-44127 | contig 44127 bp, 28 predicted proteins | sample Cyp1metagenome_FD_92528 | JGI IMG/M metagenome (GOLD analysis project Ga0126342, IMG submission 92528) | Coral microbial communities from Lord Howe Island, Old Settlement Bay, Australia - Cyphastrea 1 metagenome | ecosystem: Host-associated > Invertebrates > Cnidaria > Coral ...
TGGGGATAAGAAACGTGCGGAACTGATTCTTGAAACCTTCAGCATGCTGTTACAGAGTTCAAGTGTCCTGGACCAACGCGATTACACAGTGGGGATTTCAACATGTGGCAGGTCAAACATGTGGGAACATTCGTGCTGGCTCTTGCACATGATGCCCAAAGCCAGGGTGGCTGCCAATGCGTTTACATACAATGCCGCCATCGGTGCTTGTCACAATGGTGGCCAGTGGCAACAGGCCATGATTTTGTTTGAGGACATGCAGCTAGCCAAAGTGAGGCCGAATGTCATTCTTTACAGTGCAGCAATCAGTGCTTGTGCAAAGGGTGCTCGGTGGCAGCAGGGATTGGAACTCTTCGAAGCGATGCAGAATGCAGAAGTGAATCCCGATGTGATTTGCTACAACGCTATTATCAGTGCTTGTGGCGCAGGCGGTGCATGGCAGGAGGCTTTAAAGCTGTTCCGGGCGACGACAGAAGTCACAATAGATCCAGATGTGGTAAGCTACAGTGCAACCATCAGTGCTTGCGAGACGAACGGGGAATGGCGGCAGGCATTCGAGCTACTAGAAGAAATGCAGAAAGCCGAAGTGGCCCCGAATGAATTCACCTACGGTGCGGCCATCAGTGCTTGCGAAAAGGGTGATCAATGGCAGCAAGCATTGATGCTCTTTGGGACGATGGAAGCACGCAAAGTAAATCCAAACGTCATCATTTGCAGCGCAACCATCAGTGCTTGTGAGAAGGGCGCTCAGTGGCAGCAGGGCCTAACTTTATTGGAGGCAATGGAAGAAGGAAAGGCTTGTCCAAATGTTGTGAGCTACAATGCTGCTATCAGCGCATGTGAGAAGGGTGGTCAATGGGAGCACGCATTGATTTTGTTTCAGGCGATGCAGACGCTGACACTGAAACCAGATGTGATCAGCTACAGTGCTACCATCAGTGCTTGCGAGAAGGGAGGGGAGTGGCAGCAGGCACTACTGTTTTTTTGGGTAATGAATGAAGCCACAGTGAAGCCAAATGTATTCAGTTTTAGTGCCACCATCAGTGCTTGCCAGATCGCTGGAGAATGGGAGCGGGCAGTGATGTTGTTCGATATCATGAAGCAAGCGGAAGTAGCTCCTGATGTGATCAGCTACAACGCGACCATGGGTGCTTGTGGGTCAGGGAACCATTGGCAGCAGGCACTGACCTTCTTTGCTCAGATGACGAAAGATGATGTGTATCCCAACATCACTAGCCACAAGGCCGCTATTAACGCTTGTCACAATAGTGGTCAGTGGCAACAGGTGCTGATTCTATGTGAGACAATGCCCAAAAGTCCCGCAGGACATGAGGCGCTGAGTGCAGACACTTGGGAGAACTGGCGTGATTTGTTGAATGTGGCATTGTCAATGCCTAATATTACGGGCTAATAGTGTTAAATGAAATTATGATTGAATTAAATGATCATGCATATTTTCAACACCCCAAAAAGTCGACGAACATCAACCCATTTGGTGAAACTTAAGAAGAAAACGGATGAAAACGGTTGGTTAAACAGTGAATGCGACATTTAAACAACAGATTTATATAGATTTATGACATATATGGTTTCTTAATGTTTCTTATTTTGGGCCGACATGTTCGTAATTAAACACTTTTTGAACCGAGGACACCCCCAAAAAACATCCCTGCTCATGTTTGAAGCACCTTGGATGCAGGTCAGTACCTAGGGCCCCACATTCAACACCAGCCATCCCGCTGCATCCATTAATGCCTTCCCCCTAATTTTAAACCTTAGAAACCCTGATTTGGTATGATTTGGTGCTCAATCCTTTAATCATACCAAATCAGGGTTTCTAAGGTTTAAAATTAGGGGGAAGGCATTAATTTTGGCACGTATCTAATATTACGGCAAGACCCTATGGCTTGTCCGCAAGGTTAGAATGGAGTTCAACATATTATCCTTTGACATGCTCAAAAACCTGCGCGTTGCCAGTGTTTTTGTATTTACCATACGACGAACCCTAAACCCTAAAACCCTAAACCCTATACAGCCCTAAACCCTAAAACCCTGAAAACTCTGAATCCGAAAGCAGAAAACACTGCGTATTATACGCAGTATTTTCTACAATTTCTCTTTTTTACGTTCGACGACAGGGAATCCTTCATGTTGCAGCCCGGGCAAACCACAGGGTCTGTGCTTAATGTTTGATTAGGGAGGATGAGGTTCCTTGCGATGGTGTAATCATCTACAGGATGGGGCCCCCCAGTTATAAGTGGGTTTATAAACTATTATAACCCCTATTAACTATAGTTATATCTACCATAAAGCCACTTATAAGGCAACTTAGCTATCTTGGGGGCCCCACCACAGGCGATCCATTGGAGTTTGCCGTGGGCACTGGACAAGTGATCGCTGGATGGGACGAGGGCATTCTAACGATGCGCGTGGGCGGCAAACGGTGTCTTGGGCTGCAACGATGTATTTTTTCGAGTGTTACCCTCTGGTAATTTAACGTAGCTATTGAAAATGACCATAGAAATAGTGGATTTACCCATAAAAAATGGTGATTTTCCATAGCTATGTTAGTTTACCAGAGGGTATGTTACCTTGTGGTGGTATTTGAACGCAGCTTTGGAACACCATCATGTTCAATAGGCAAATAGAGCATCGTAAATAATCAATAAATGGACGATTTTCCATAGGTATGTTACATAACCAGAGGGTAATGTGATTTATATATCTATCAGATTATCAGTGTTTGTCCGCATCTATCAGGTTGATGCGGCAGCACAAACGGAACTGATTGGGGCTCATCATTGATCGTTGGTTGCAATGATAACTTTGAAGTGGCCATTTACAGAGGTTGGTACTGGTGGCCCCAGAGATTTTTTTTTGGGTTATGTGACAAATCCCAAAAGAAGTCGCCCATAAGTCACCCCCCAAAAGAAGAAGCGAGAGGAGGGGTCTTCAATGATCTTCAATGATTTAATATTTGTGATTCTGTTTTATCTATCTCTCTCGCCCTAAAGGGATCGCCAGTAGCAACATGATCCCTCAAAGTGGGATGCTAATCCCAATTGACTTTAAAATTCCTGGGGCCTAGCTGGCTACAACCATGCGCCCAATGCAAATGCATTCTGAAGATATATTCATTTTCAAAACCATTGTGGCAACTATGAGTATAAAGTTTGAAATTTTAAACAGATAAGGTATGATAAGGTATATAAATATAGATAAAATGTGGACATATACGTGTAAAATAAGTGAATAAATTGTATACAAAGGTAGATTGTAGATGCATACATAAATGCAAACAAACAGTTTCAAACAATAATAACAATACATAAATCATATATACATATATCCATATATATATACAGACATATACATGTATACACATGTATTCCTATATGTACATAGATGTGTGTTTATGATGTATAGATCATATAGAATCTACACACGAACAGCTCGGGTTTCCCCAGTTGTGGCGCCACGAGGCAGCTCAAGATCCCCTCAAAGCTGGGCTACGGAGCCCGGGGAGTAGGCCGGGTTTTTTCCGTGACAGGCCTGAGGTGAGAACGATGGATCCAGATGTAATGTGGGAAAAACAATGCCATAAATGCTCCAGTCATCAGCATTTCAGCATTTTGATAGGTGGTATTTTTACCATTCCCAAATGGGTTGTTTATAACATTGTTTAACCCACATTAACAGGGATTAACAGCGATTAACAGCTTAAGATGTTACAACTTGCAGGTTTCCAGCCTCCCGCTTTCGGCAGGGCCAATCCCTCCGAATGCCACCCTGCTCTTCGATTGCGAGCTGGTTGCCTTGGGGTCCAAGTAGAGGCCCTCAGTGGGGCACATGGCAATGGTTGATCTACTGTAATTTGAACCATGGTTTTCAATAGCGATAATCTGATACTCAAATGGAACCCTCCCAATCAAACAACCTAGGGGTTTATTAGGCCAGGTAGGCCATCAACCATGAAAAGTCAGTTGAGAGATTGGCGAATGGTAATGTTTGCTTGATTTTGTTCGCTTATCTCCAAAACCGGGGAAGGAGACTTACTGGCCGATGACCGCCGCCATTTCCAGCTTTGAGACGACCCTGGCACGGATTTCCAGATGAGCTTTTCACAATTGGGAACACATTGGAGAAACGGATAGCAATAGCTATATTAAGTAACCAGCAGATAGAATATTCAAAAATTATATAGTTGCTGAAGATACTTACTGAATATAGTTGTTTGAGTAATGAGATTAGCTCTGAATGATTCGACCGCTAGCATTCCCCAAGAATCAAAACGCTCCACGCTGTTCCACAGTGCCCGATGAAAACTGGTACCGCGGGATGAGCAGAAACATTTGGGATGAATTGAGCACCCCAACTGCAACAATCTCTACAAGACCAACTCAGAATCACATGGGCTCCATGCGTGATGGAAGTCGTTCCCCTAGACAGCTGTCCTGGGGACTCTTGAAGAAGGACCTGAGCCCTGTTCTATGGATTTTTCAAACCTCCACATCAACTGAAAGGAATCTAATTACAGTGAGTCTACAGTGATCTCCACTTCAGTTGTTCAAGATCATCTTCAACATATTCTCGATATACCTTTCAAGAATCTCTCCACCCCAGTCTATCGTTTCCACCAATTTTGTTTGATACGGCAGACCTTTGACCATGGCTCGAGGAGCTGCACCCTGGCTGCAAAGTACGGCTGAAGGCGCTCCATGTGCAACGCAACGGCCAGCTGGGTGTGGTCGAGGACTACGTGCCGCAGCGGCAGCGCTGGCGCGTCAGGCTGCTGAGCAGCGGAAAATCCCATGACTTCAAGGCCTGGTTGGCTCATGGATAGCCTGCGTGGCCTGGGGTGATAAGATTAATTGCTGTATATGCATGTTATATATCTCTATAGTGATAGTTATAGTTATATATATATATATAAATATTATGATTAATTATGTATAATTATCTATACTATAGCCATTGGTGCATCCTCATTTCAATTATTTAAATGGGATGTGAAGGGGATGAAGAAGGGGATGAAGAAGGGGATGAAGAAGGGGATGAAGAAGGGGATGAAGAAGGGGATGAAGCACGTTTGAATGTCCCTTTTTTCCTTTGAAATAGCTGGAACTAGATGAAGGTGCCCCTGGAATTCAATGCGAAACAAGAATGTCAAGACTCCGAAAACCCATCTCCAAAACAATATATATATATATTATATATATATTGTTTTTGTAGTTTGAAGTGGGGAGCTATCATTTCCGGGACAACAGTAGCCAACTCAGGCAACTCAGTTCAATTCATGTCACCATGGAAAGCCAACTTTCCAAGACAACTGCCCTGCACCAGCCATGACCGGCGCCAGGCTGAGAACCTGCAATTGGAAGAAGCCGCGGATCGTCCACCCCCAGCAGATTGGGTTGGACCGAAGCAGCTGGAAACTGCAGCCCCAGTGCAGGCCCGAAGATGTGAGGTTTGGATCTCCCCAAAGGCACCAGGGCCGACAGTGTGTTTATGTACTTAATTGTATTATTGATATCGAGTTCAATCAGTTTGAGACTTCGATGGGTTTTCCATAGGTTTTTTTTTCCAATCCTTGAGCCGAGCTGAACATTTTCAGCTTGGCAGGCCGCCTTCAAGGATGAGGAAGTGAAGCCAGAGGTGGCAAAACCGCCACCCAAGGTGTTGAAAGTCGGATCTCTGGTGATTCTTCATGGCTTGAAATCTGCGCCTGAGTTGAATGAGCAGAAAGGAGAGATCGAAGCTTGGGACATCTTGGGACATTGGGACGGGCTTCTGGACGTTTCTGGATTTCTGAAAGCTTGGTGGCTCTTTCTTGGTGGGATTCGTTGGGATTGCCTTTAGGAACGTAAAGATGCACTCTTTGCACTGTACATTTTGCGCGTGGAATTACATGCAACTGTTTGCTTTAGCATGCTTTAGCAATTGAAAGACAGATGATTCATGATGATTCTGGCAGTACATCAGTAAAAGGAAACAAATCACACGTCAATTTTCGTCAAGACTCTTCCATGTCACAAATTTCTGTTGGCTCCACCCTCCCAATGTTGGTATCCTGGATCCTGGATCCGGCGGAATCCTGGGATCTCCTGGGTTTCTGGTTGGCCCCAGGAATCCTTCGTTCCAGACTCCTCTCGCTGGCGTGTGAAAGTCAGCGGCGCCATGAAGGACCTGAAGGCCGAGAATTTGCGACTGCTGGACCTCGAGGAATCACAGGCACCTTAAGGAGATCTCTGGTGCACGGTTTTCGCTTCATCAAATCATTCACATGAAAGTCATTGAAAGTCCATGAAAGACTAAACAGTATCAACAAGTAAAAAATAACTATATACGGATATACACATAGATAGACATATTTAGACATATATACATACATACACGCATAGATAACTGGCTGATATTTGCAAATCTAGAACAGTTGTGGTGCACCTGTTACATCGCTGCAGCTCCTCGCAACGTTTCTGGATGTTTCTGGGCCCCCGTAGGTCCTTTCGGAACTGGACGCCTTCGAGGCAGACCTGGACCACTTCAGCGTATCTCCTGGGGACCTTTGTGGCCCCTCCAACCGCTTCGTCATCGAAGCTGGGCTGGGACCTGGGATCGGCTGGTGGTTTAGATGTGGGTTTGTTTTCGAAGTACATTTGGGATGATGATCCCCAATGATACCTATAATATATTTGTTTCAGGGGTGTTGAAGCCACCAATCAGTCATTTCTTTAAAAAGATGGATTTTGAGTCCCCTCTAGTTCTTCATTTGTTCCCTTGTGACTGGATTACGTCCCTGTGGTCTAACCGGGATTCACATCCAAGCAGGGACCCCTTCTCTGTACTAGATACATGATTAGTCCCCATCCTTTCTTGGTAAACCCGCATGTTTTCTACAAGTCTTTATACACTGGTTGTAGCAACCCCAAAAAGATATATATATATATGTATACATTATATATATATATATATCAATAGAGTCCTACTAAACTACTGGTAACTGGCTTTTATATTTTTCCCGGGGGTTGCTACAAATGCAACTTGTTTCTTGTGTATATGTCAATGTTTAACTCCAATTGTTGTCCATGATTGTTTGATTGAATCCTCATTATGATCTCGTTGAATCATCATCATTATCATTAATATATCCCTATTGATCATTATATATCCAGTTTTGGAGGAAGGTCGCTACAATTTTCATTTTTCTACCTGGTGAACTGCCTGTGTTTCCACGGCATCCCAGGAAGAGGCCCTTGGGGAAGGCACCTTTTCCACGGTCTTCCGCTGCCGCGACGCCGACCATTCCCCGTCGAACGAGTCGCCGGCGCCGCGCTACGCGGTGAAGTTCACCCGGTCCAATGAGACGACGAGACGGGCAGTGGAACGAGAGGTGAAAATCATGAGCCAGTTGATCACCAAAGTGGCGCCACAGGATACTTGGAAGTTTGCTATGGAAATCTATGGAACATTGCCGTTGAGAGTTCATGATTGACCGATGAAGATGGGTGATTTTCCATAGTTAAATGGTGGTTTTATGATGTTTAAAGTGGGAAAAACAATGCCATTTGCACCATCCCAGTGACCACTGGGGTCTGTGTGCATCCAAATCTGGGAAAAGTTGCTGGGGATGGTGCCAGCAGCAGACTCATTATGGGCGAACTGGGGCTCCTATCCCCAAGATATATGGAGTCTGTTTGTACCAGCCACTGCACCACGGTGACTACCCTGACTATCCTCCCACACTCGAACACCGCTGAGCCAGGGTCTCAAGCACCAGCGAATAGGGCTCATATGGGCTCATTTAACCCACGATTAATGCTTAGGCTTAGACCCCTTGTACATTCCCGGATTTCTGTGGCAAACTGAGTCAACATCCGTTGGGTAGTTCAGATTGTGTTTTGGCCATGGGACATGGGGAAGTATATAAACCTGACCTATTTTTCAAGGTCATCAAAGATAAGAATCATCGGAATCAACCCATCCCCAAGTATGAGGAAAGAGGATCTGGTATCTCCCCCAAAATCATGGTTTGAAACTGGTTAAGCCTTGAAAGCATCAGTGGGTAGCCCAACATGGCCCATCCACCAGTCTGATTCTCATTGGATTGTACCTATATTTACAAAAATATAATATAATATACTTCATACACTTGGAATAGAATCTTAGAATATCTTAGAATCACTCCCCCTGGATATCCTGGATGAGATGGGTGGCCCCACCGTTGATCCAATATCTTAACTTGGCAAAATCCGTGACCATCCACAGCTCAGGATCCGGAAGGCATGCGCTGCATCCTTTGCTTGGCCTTCTTCGAAACCTTCCTCCATCAGGGCCGTTTGGCTGCGACCTTCGAGCTGATGAAATGCAACCTCCGCACGGCGCTGGCGAAGTATGGGGTGACGTGACGACTGAGATCTGGTGCTGGGATGGAATTGGATACCCTCTGGTAAACTAACATAACTATGGAAAGTCACCATTTTTCATGGGAAAATCCACTATAAATGGGCTATTTTCTATAGCTATGTTAAATTACCAGAGGGTAGAACATGATAGAACTGATCTTATGGGGAGATGTCAGCTGTAAATATGGTGGACTGGAAGTGTTCACATATTTCTTGGAGAGATTTCTGATATGCTTGCAGACGTATGTATGTGTATATATATACAGACGCAGCCATCATCGCGATAATGTAATGCTATAAGCCATCAATTACTGTGGTGGTTTCATACAACTTTCTGCAACATGTTGAAAAATAAGTGGTTGGACGGGTCAAGCCGCCCCTCGGAGATCATCCCATTTTTGTTGTTCTTTTTGTTGGTCCAGGGTTTTTCATTTTTTTCTAACGGCATGTTTTCCAAGTTTTCTCCATGTTGCCCTGTTGCCTGGATGCGTTTCAAAAAAGATTGCCAAGTTTGATTTCATCCATTTAGGCGGGTTTTATATGGTTTTATCCCATCCATCATCCATTCATCTGCCCAGGCTGGCAAAGGTCTACCACTGCTGCCCACCGTGCGCGACTTCGCACGGCAACTGCTGTTGGCCCTGCGTCTGCTCCGTCGAGCCCAGTTGATCCACTGCGATGTGAAACCGGAAAATCTGCTGCTGGCGCCAGAGCCCCGGCTTTCCCGTCGGCCATAGAAGGTAAGTAACTGGCCAGTAAGTGGCTTATAATCCGATTTTGGGGTGCCATATGGAAGGTATTTGATAGTAGGGGATGGAATATGATATGCTGGGTATAGTTCATGGGTGAGCTAGTCATAGCTAGCCCATTTACAGACCAGTCAACTAACTCCATGGCCCATCTAAGTATGTCGTACGGTGTGCCCAATGGTATTCTATCACAGCACCCAAATTCAAATGGTGAAATAGAGCAAGGATGAGCAAGGTAAGCATCTTCAGAATTCTTCAAATATCTTCAAATAATATTTTCAAATTTCGGGATAGGACATGATAGGACATGATAGGACAATGTGAAGTTTAGGAGGTTTAATATGTTATAATATGTTCAATCTTGATATCTAGGTGTTCCATGGGCGGCCTCGCCCAGTGATGCGCTAGGACAACGCTTCGATCAAACTTTGCGACTTTGGCAGTTGCCATGGCCCAGCGGATCGGTTGCTATCAGTGGCTTGCTTCGGTTGGAAGGACTTGCAGTGCTACTTCTCATTGGTTTGGCGATACATACAGTACCCTCTGATAAACTAACATAGCTGTGGAAAATCACCATTTTTAATGGGAAAACTCACTATATAAATGGCCATTTTCAATAGCTATGTTAAATTACCAGAGGGTATAGAATATCATGTCAAAGTATATGTTAGCGGACAACATACATCAACATACAGTATATGTCGGAGCATATGTTTGCATGGTGTTGATGCCTTTTTTTGTAGGAGCGTAGGTTCACTGGCCCGGTCTACCTGAAGTTCAATGATGTTTGTGCAAATTGAACAGGGAAATTAAGTCGAAATTAATCAAAGATCTTGAACATGGGCAATATAATGTACCTATTATTTGCAGTTAACAATTTTCAATAATTTTCATAGGTACTTGGCGGGTCTGAATATTGTATATAGTACAGTATATATATATATTGTATATAGTATATATAAGTCGTCACATCTTTCTTGATTCGTTGCCTGGTATCCTGTGCATCACCGTCGGGATTTGGTTTGGTTTTGGGAGAGAATATACCCATTGTAACTTGAGTGAACGTGAAGGCATGCTTCAAATATATGTCGCATTGCGGAAAGAGGAAAAGATGTGGGGATTTGAAGATCTTGGCCCAAAAGGCGTTTGGAAAAGGCTTCTTGAAACTTGTCACTTCCCAGGGGCATGCCCTGGTGGACCTGACACGCCGTTCTAGCAGATGGCTCTGTGGTTACATGGGGCAACCCACCCTATGGTGGTGACAGCTCCAAAGTCCAAGACCAGCTAAGAGGTGTGCACCAGGTCCAGGCCACGGCTGGCGCCTTCGCTGCCTGGAAGATGGATCTCTTGTTACCTGGGGCGATCCAGAGTTCGGTGGTGAAAGCTTCGCAGTCGAAGATGAGTTTGCATTTGTTTAACGGTGCTTCCTTGGCTTCCACATATTGTGGCATATTGTGGCAATGTTTTTGGATGTTGTCAGGGTAGATATTTGTGTTTGCAGGCCGGTTGGCATGGAATTCCGTCCAATCCGTCCAGGGCACAAAAATGCACACACTAAGAGAGACGGACGGACGTGCCAGAAACTACTCGGGACATCTCGGGACATCCGGGCGACCATCCAATCCAAGGGGCACGTGGGTTGGTGGCTTTGCAGGTAAGCATCATGATGGGTCTTGAAAAATGCAAATGATGTTTTTCTTTTAGTTGTGTCCGTCCTTTCTTGATATATTTTGATCATTTGTTGATGCATGTTTATACAATTTTATATACATATACAGTTGCATAAATATTTTTTTATCATTCTTTATCTAGCACCAAACATTGTCGCAGGTTGTCCGCTGAACCCTAGGGATTGCAACTCACTGAGGTTTACATTATATATCCCCATATAGTTCATCGACCTGTTTGCCTATGTTCGGCCCATCTGGCTTACCTTTATATAATAATTATAACTGATGAACAGATGAACATCATCTCGGCACCCCGACCTGTTTCCTGCGGTGGCTGTTGTTGGTCACATCCCCAAATCTGGGCGCTCCACTGATCTATTGACCAACACTCATCTCAAATCATGGTTGCTTGGATGACTGGACGATCCCAACTTACTTTAATGATCTAGAGTCTAGCTATTTACTGAAGCCAGATATTTTTCATTTTGTGGAAACGTAATCCGAGCTCCTAATGTAAGCATCTACATACCTATCCTATCTATCTAATCTCATCTCTCCTTTCCTATCTATCCAACCTACCCAACCTACCCAACCTAACCTACCTACCTATCACCCTACCTACCTAGCTACCTATTTCTACCTATCTCTACCTATCTCTACCTACCATCTCTACCTATCATCTCTATTTGTCTCTACCTATCTCTACCTATCCACATATCTACCTATCTACCTATCCACCTATCCACCTATCCACCTATCCACCTATCCACTTACCCACCTATCCACCTAACTACCTATCTACCTATCTACTTATTTACCTGTCTACCTCTCTACCTCTCTACCTATCTACCGACCTACCCACCTATCTATCCATCCATCCATCTATCTATCCATCTATCCATTGCTATCCCCTGCAAGTATCATTGACACCGAGAATAGCAGTCTTCCAACCCCGACTCATGGCAGGATCTACATCAATTGGAGGTGTTTTTTTGAGAAGTGTTAACCTATTACACTCATTATACATTCTTTATATCATATAAATGTGCTTCAAGTTCCTCCTTCTCTTTGTAGGTATATAATATAAATATATGATTGTTGTGATGGGGTGAAACCACCACCCAGTTTACCAATAGCCTCATGGCCCAGGATCAGCTGATGCCCCGAAACTACCGCGCACCCGTCGCTGAGTTGCACAAAGGGATTTGTTGCGGTCGGAATCCTGGTGATAAGCTACTGGCCGACGGATTTTTAACTGGTTAGATAGTTAGATGGGTAGATAGTTTAGTTTAGTTTGTATTAGTTTAGATCAGATGGATTGGAGAGATTGGATTGAATGATAGGTGGATTGATTAGTTAATTGGGACACATGGAATTGGATGGACGGATGGATGATGGATGGATCGATCATCAAAGAGATCAAACGTGATATGTGCATATATGTTGCTTAGCCTTGAATATTTGGATACAAAAAATGGCAGCGATCATTTGGTACCTTGCGTCTCAAGACATTAGCAAACATTCCATGCAGATCCTTTTCTGATAAGACCGGGACTGGGGATTTGAATTAATTATAAATCCTTTCATTGATGCAGTACATGCATCCAAGAAAAGGATTGCACTTCCAAGACAGTAGCCGTCCAAATCGTTACCTTTCGGTTTACCCTTTGTTAATGGAACATATGGAAACCCACCATTGATATCCAGAGATGTTTTTCCAGATCAGATCCATTATGTAATATATTATCATAATTTATCATATGTTGTTTTTGCATAGACATTTAGATATTCATAAATATCCACAGATGTTTTTCCACAGACATCGCTAATAAGTTTCCCATTGACAAATTGATCTACATTTTTTGGCATTTAAAATCATTATTTTCCAAGTTTCAGATCCATGATGAAGCCGGCAATCATTGAACAGCTAAGGAGATCATCCTGGGCCAGGCTGAGCAAATGGCTTGGAATATGATAGTTGCATTTCTGCTCACATGTTTTTCTTGGGGGGATGGTTTCAATTGGATCCATGGAAATTTTGGATGATTTTAAAAACATCATGCGATTTTAGGTTTAAGGTGTTGTCAGTTTCTTCCATCAGACCCAAGTTTTCAAACAACAACAACCACTCGTTGACCGTTGGTCATTTTCCCTGGCACGGCTGGAGGAGTACGGCTTCGCAGTGGACATGTGGAGTGCGGCTGCGACCATCTTTGAGCTGGCGACCGATCAAGTTCTTTTTAAGGCAAGGATCCGCCGGGGGGCCATGATACACACACTGCTTAGGTGTTAAAAGAAGATTAAGAGTGGTCATAATGGTCCACTAAACTTGCAAAGGCAACTGTATAATGGTACAGTTTTTGATGTTTCCCAAAACATGTTTCGGCTGCCGTTTTTTGCTTCGTTTCCTGGACCAGGGGGAGACCAACAACGAGATGCTATTGGAGATGATGAAGGTCTGTGGTCCCTTTCCGTGTCTTGGCTTCCAGCTGTTCGATTGGTTGATATTGGTTGGTTGATGTTTGTTGTTTGGATATCGTTGGGCTGTGTGATGAGTGTCATGGGCTTGGTTTGTTGTTAAGAGAACTTTATATTAATTGACATATATTGACAGAACTTTCAAAGGTAAGTAAACTATATAATCAACTCAATGAAATATCTTAAAACTGTTGGGATGTGCCCGGATGTCTTGAAGTCTTCGCTGATGTGACTTTGAGAATACTCTGAGGTTGGCGTTGGTGCTGACGGGCCAATTTTCGCTGAAGCATTTTGGAGCCAATGGTGATTTTCTGAATGCGAAAGGCGGCGGTTGCCGGGCGCGGCTTTGTTGTAACCACATTATGGGACGATCAGGTGAATTATGGTGACATGTCATTTCAATTACCCTCTGGTAAACTAACGTAGCTATAGAAAATCACCATTTTTCATGGGTAAATCATGGTAAATCCACTATTTCTATGGCCATTTTCAATAGCTACGTTAAATTACCAGAGGGTAAAATCTAATTTAAGGATGACTATCGTTCAACGTACCTGCAAGGCGATGGGTTTTGTTCGCTATCGGATAGGTGATGTTGCCATCAACTCCGCCAATCCCCGGGTGCCTTGATGGAAACGCATTGTCGTTGTGCCACTGGAAGCTTGTGATTCAAAAGGAAAGGTGGCATTAGTACAAAGGTAACAAAAAGGATTCATATAAATTGAAGAAACAAAACCAGTATGGAAATTGTGTTCACCATTAATAGTTAAGTCGCTCCGGTGTTTGTTTGTTTCAGGAGTGTACCCACACAGTTGAATTTGAATATTGCCTGTCAAACTGAACTTTATTCCGGAAGATCACTTGTTTGTCGAATGGCACTCAAAAGGTCCGGACCCCCAAAAAAGTCCATGGTAGGAAAAACAAATATTATGTATTTTAAAAGTACGATGTTGCCGAGAGCCAAACATCAGCTCAAAAACAAACAATTGTTCCATAGTGTCAATCTCCCAAATTAGCCCAAAGTGGCCGTGGGGAAAAAAGATGAACAAATTGCCTTTCACTTGGGAAAAACACCGTTTGGTTGGCAAAAAACGCATCTGCCAAATTTGTATTCTTGAGATGCTACCACCCTGATACGCCGTTTAGGGTGGTCTCAACATAAGTAGACCCAATGGAGATACGCAATAAATAGACAGCAACAGCAAGACAAAGAATTGATAATTGGCCAAATCCTGCAGTGGCAGCGAACCTTGCCACACTGAAAAGAGATCCGTCTCCAGACCTTTTCTTACAACTCTTGCAGGGAAATTGGCCATTTTGCAGGCAGACTTTTAAAGATGCACCCTGGCATACAACGCTCGAAAACTTTAAAGTGCCCCTCCTAGACAGCTATAGTCACTATAGTCTATGAAATTCTATGTTTTTATAAATTCTATGTTTTTTAATGTGGTTTATAAACCAATTAAACAACCATCGCTTTTGTGTCGCTCCACCTTGATATACCTTGATGGTTTCATCACCAGCGGAGCGCTCGGCGATGCTCGGCGTTGCTCGGCTGAGGTGCGTCCCTTGGAGTCCTTCGACCCGCCTCCCAGACCCCTGCAGTTTTTGTTGGAGGAATCTGCAGATGGTCGGAGTTTGTGAGCTACATAGCTATGCTATGCTATGCAAAAAAGACCAGTAGAACATATGGATTACTGTAAACCACCACTTGGCGGTCATGTAAACCATCATCCCAAATAATAAAGGTGATTATGCCATATTATGCCGTATGCCCAAGAATGAACATGTAATTGGGGATGGTTACCGCATTAGTAGCTTTGCGAATAAGCCAGCGCATGCGTGCACATGGCTATAATAGCCGAGGTTTTGCTCCTCAGTAATTGGAGTATCTTGGATTTATGTCAATGATAATAGTCATAATAGTTATGTAACTATTTATTATATATTGGATTATATTGGTAACTGGGTCAAGTGACTACGATAGTGATTACCCAGCAACCTCATGGCATTCAAGTTGGGGTGAATCGTCCCAGCAGGGCTGACTTTCATGCGGCCTGTCTCAGGAGTCCTTGCGGGAACCTCCCAAGGGAGTGACGGAAAGTCGACACAAAGGCCATGGGCCATACCACATCGGAATGATGGGGGTTAGCTATGGCATGGGTCAGGGGTCAACCGTCAAACTGAACTAGGAACCACAGAATGTGGTCCTTTGGCTTTCGGAATCATTTCCATTTGTCACAGTGATAAAGGGGTGCCCCTACCGCTGGATTTTGCATAGGTATGGTGCAGAATCTGTGGGACTTTTTATGCCGAGGTGCGACTTGAGGCTGCAGTGGGAAGGATTTGCCTGTTTACCCTGAAGATGGCTGTGAAGACACGTCATGCTGCAAACGCATGCATGATACACCAATGCCAGATAATTTATGGCATTATCATAATTTGTATGCAATTTGAAAAATACCACACACACATGTATTATAATTATATATATCATTCAGTGTATGCATTTGTCATCATTTATCAATATATATATATATAAATTCAGTTGCACCGATTTAGAGAGAGAGAGAGATGTATATCTATATTATGTACGTTCAAGGATACGTATGTAAGTGAAATACCATGTAGGGACGTGACTTTGGCCAAACGAGCCAAAAAGCAAACAATTAAGATCAGGGATAAGAAAGGGTTTCCTGGAGGGGCTCCAGGCATTATTATTATTATTACTGTATTATTATTACTATATTATTATTATGTAAATTTGAGAAAAATAGAGTTTTTCAATGTAGATACATCAACTGGAGATTCTCAAAGTGGGGATCCCTTCAAATCGACATCCAGGGCTTGGTTCCCCCCGACCTCGGCCTCGGCCTAGGTCTCCAAGCCAATGCCTCGCAGCGGCCAACGCCAGAGGTGGCCCTGACTCACAAGGTCTTCCAGAAGGGCGGCTGAGGGCAGTCGCGGCAAGGTGGAAATCTCACCAGGGAATGGGAAAACCATAGAAATCCATCGAAATCCATAGAAAATCCTAATAATTATGAAACTGGCAATTTATAGATGACGCGAACAGGTGATTTTTCCGATGTGTGTGTTTTAGCCAGCCTGGTTAGAGCAAGCAGGAAGATGTTTTGATGTATCCTGGGATATCGTTGGAATTGTTGGCACAAACATGCATGACAAGAGAATGATGAAGCAGGACAGAGACAAGTTTGAATCCTAGTTCAATGTCACGTTGATTTTGGAGGACTTGAGGTAAATCATAGAAGTCTCCAATGGTGAGAGCCACTCTGAACACCATACAGGAGTTCCATAGAGACATGTGGGCGGCCCACTTCCCAGAATAGTCCCCAACGTGGGAACCGAGATGACTCCATTAGCGAGGTGTGGAAAAGGGTGAACTGGCTTGCGACTTGCCACCATGGGCGAGGATGATTTGGAATCCCAACTGACAATTTCTTTATTTATTCTTTGAGGCTGCTGGAGCCAAACGAAAAACAACCTTATTTCAAGCCACCAGAGAATGCTTTGATTTGACACCATGACGCCTGGGACATTTTGTTCAACCCGTTGACGGCACCAGACATTTTCCAGCCAAACTAGAGACTGCAGCTTCAGGCCGTTTCTGAGTCGCATCTTTGGTAGTTAGCATTAGTTAGCAGTGCAGCTAACATCGGCAAGGGCGCGTGTCTTTGCGGCAAAAACTGCATGGGGATGGATTTTGTGGTGCAAAAAGGGGCAGCAGGCAACCTTCAACATGCATCAAAAATCATCAATAATCGTGATTTAATCATGCCAATAGTCATGCCAATAATCATCAACCAGCTGGCGCTGCTATTGGCACGGCTGGTGTCACTTTTGCTTCTCGCTACCTCTGAATTTTCAGCTTGAAGAGTCCTATCGTGGCACCTCAGGGGTGGAAAAGTCACGCCCGACATGCCTTGTCAGGGGGTAAAGCATGGCACAACAGACAAGTGCTGTAGAAAGCTGTCAGGTGCACTCCCTCATTTAGTACTTGACCATCAGTCCAAAAAAGTGACCAACTTGGGTGGGGTGAAGTAGTTGTTCATCAACCCCCAATTTGCAGACGTCTAAAATGCAGACAAACATGTGTTGGCCTCATGATTCCTGAGTCGAGCACGTATCCTTGAAAACCAAGCGGGGGCCGCTACAGCCATGGCTCGGTTTCACAAAGTGAAACCAAAGGCACAGCGGTCTTCAAGCCCCGAGACTTTATGACATGCTGGACTTGTTTAAGAGAATATGGACATTGGAGACATAACACGAAATAATATATGAAATAACTGGGAAAAATGACAAAGGTGGAAGCACTATAATCCTGAATTCCTGGGTTTGCGCTCTCCGAATGTTGATTGAATGAAACCTACTCTTCCCGGATTCGATTTTTGAGCAAGGCCCTTCGCGTGGGCTTCGGCAAGGCATGGGGTTCTTCAACCTGCACTGAAAACATGACTGTCTAGGCACATCTCGGAAATCCAGCCTACCAATCGAAAACCACGCTTTCAATTAATTTTTTAAACAGGGAACATATGGTATCCTATGGTAACCTGGTGCTTTCGCAAACATGTTTTTTCCATCGCCATGCGTGGAAACCGCCTAGGCCGTCATTCTGCTGGCATTTTTTCGGGGCATTGCATGGCTTTGGCGCAGTCCTGAGCGATAGGATAGTTACGGATAGTTCCAACGTTCCCTAGGAATAGACGATCCAAAATATCCAAAATGGTTCAGTGAAACAAAAAGCTGACATATCAGACATATCCCATCAATTCCCATCACATATCCCACATTTCCTGAGATTGTCCAAGAAAAGTGGTACCCCACACCGTTCTACACAAGTCCAACCCACCAAGTCACACTGTTGCAACGCCAAGGCCTTTCCAAGGAGGCGCCGTTAAAATGTGGAAAATGTGGCATGGCTTAGGTCCCCATGTCCTGAACCTTGAAAGCCACAGAAATGGGCTGATACCCAAAACTTGGGGGTAAAAATTGGGGTTACCCTCTGGTAAACTGTCCCATAACTATGGAAAATCACCATTTTTAATGGGAAAATCCACTATTTCTATGGCCATTTTCAATAGCTATGTTAGTTTACCAGAGGGTACTTTATGTTACTTTGGTAAATCGATGCTATTTGCAGCTGGAAGGCTTTCAGAGGATGCCCAAAAGGAAAAGCCATTGATGAACCTGCCATGTGGAAACATATGGGTTCATATAGTGACATGTGCAACTTCAAAAGTACAAAGCGGATCAAAGCGGTACCTGTAGTTCAGACAGAAGTAGGCTGCCTGACACGGGACCCTGTTTGCAAACAGCAAAGGCAGTCATGCGACGCACCAACATGCATCGCCCTTTGGATTTTTCAACTAAGGATCAGTTAACGTGTTATATTGTGTGTGTGTCCAATCTTCCCAAAGAAGCCATCGCTTATTTTGATGTTCGAAGAAATTTCCACATCACCAGCACTATGATGCCATAGAACATCATCATTTCTAACTGCAACCATCTTGCCATGTTGACGACTGCCTTGGGCTGTTCACGCGCTCTGCGCGGGCTTGGAGGCCATTTTGGGAACCACTTTTGAGTACCGCATTACCTCAGAGGGATTGCCTATCCACTGCTTCGCCCAACATCACTCTTATGAAGTTTATGATTTCATATGATTTCAGGGTTTAGGTTTTTCGCATTTATGCTTTTCATAAGGGTTTCCTGATGTTTTGCCATGTTTTTTGAGGCTTTTGGGATGTTTTGGGTGTAGCCTTAAGCAGCGTTACGGCTTACCACCAACCTGTGGACCTCCGACCGCGGAGGCAGAGCCAAGAGGCGACAAAACGGTGCTGGGTTGGATTGGTTGGATGTTACCCTCGAATAAACTAACATACCATAGGAAAACCATAGGAAAATGGTGGTTTAATGGGATTTAATGGGATATAACCTCTGGTAAACTGTCCCATAACTATGGAAAATCAATGAAAATCACCATTTTGTAATGGGTAAATCAACTATTTCTATGGCCATTTTCAATAGCTATGTTAGTTTACCAGAGGGTAATTATGGAAAATGGATGAAAATGGCCCATTTATAGATGATTTACCTACTTAGATTGTCCCATACCGAGGCCCTCATGAGGCCATCGTTCCTTCAAAATCGCCCCTGGCTGCCCTGGCGGTTTCTGATGTAGAATGCTGATGGATTGGTGTTGTGGGAAGTCTGGGAGGAACAGATGATGTCAACCATGGTCAACAAACAGAATCGATCACTGTCACGATCACCGGCTAGCAGTGACTTTTCGCCTATTGCCACCTAGTTCACCTGGCAATGGTGTTTCTTTTAAGTGCAGCAGAGCTGATGATAATGAGAATGGCTGGGAAGCAGTGTGTTCGCTTCTTGCCTTAGAAGCCAAAGCAAAAATCCGACGACATGAAGTGCCTGCAATCCAAGAATCACGTTTATTGGGGTCTCCAGGCCGGCCTCCGAAAGAAAAGCCGTTCCTGTGACGATATTGGTCGCATAGTTTTCCCTGTTTTCGGTCGAAGTGGGGCCCCAGCCGGCTGCCACCTTAACCCATGAACACTGACGGGCAGCAAAAAGGAGTGGGGAAAAAAGTAAAAAAAGTTGGGGCTTATATATTACCATTATAATATAGAATATAATATTTAATAATATTTATATATAAATGGGATATTACCATTCAATTACTATATCAATATAAATGACCCATTGAATTCCATTGATATACCCTGAAAATATCCCATGACATCCCCATGACATCCCCATGACATCCCCATGACATCCCCATGAGATCCCCATGTTGCCGCCCCAACGGGGCAGGTTCTGCATCCTTTCCGAAGTGGATCTTCCCACCAGCCTCGCTGGCTCGAAGTTTGTGTCCGGGATCTTTGGCAAAGGACATCCGACGCCATGGATGCCATGGGTCAGCAACGATGATGCTATGTTCACCATGTGAAAAATATGGGAAAATCACCATGTTTAGTAGGTAAATCACGGTAAATCATCTATCACTGGGCCATTTTCATCCATTTTCCATGATTACCCTCTGGTAAACTAACATAGCTATTGAAAATGGCCATAGAAATAGTTGATTTACCCATTACAAAATGGTGATTTTCCATAGTTATGGGACAGTTTACCAGAGGCTATTTTGATCCGAACCAACCCCCAAACCCAGGTCAGTACGGCTGCACTCAGCTGCGGAGCAGTTGAAGCCGCACCTTGGACAGGAAAGTTGTGCAACATTTTTAATGTGAACATAGATGAGCCCTTCGTGCTTCAATTGGGTGGGAAACTGACCTGGTCTGACAAGGTGATTTTAGTACGAGTACGTTTTCGGCATGCAATACATCAGTTCTTGCTCGCTTTTGCTGGATGTCTCTAACATGTTCTTGTTCGAGCAACCAAGCAACTTCAAGCGGAAACTCCGCTCCTTTGAGATGCCCAAAGTGGCCTGATTCGCCCGCTTCAGGACCACCACGTGCACTTGACTCCACATGACTCCACAGGGGGGTTGATTATATTCCATTATATTTTGTCTCAACTCCAGTTTATGGATAAAACGTAGCAAACGCCAATAGCTATAATGATATTTTTATACCCACTAGAAATTGTAAAGCCATGCTACATGTATGCTACATGTTAAGCATTGTTCAGTTAAGGTCACTGGGATTCCATCCAATCGCGAAGGTCTGATGGTCGGAAGGGAGAGAAGTCGATCGGAGCTTGGGAGCTCAACAAGAGCTCAGATGTGCCCCAGGGCGGCTTTCAGGAGTTGGGGAAGCCTACAAAAAAGATGGGGAACACATGGGAAAATGATGAACCATTCTGTAAAATGATGGAACATATGGGAAAATGATGGTACATTCTCGGAACTCGGAACATGAAGCAATTTTGAATCATTCCAAGAGGGAACATAGATGACTAAGTCAGATTAAGCAGTGGATTTGGGGGTGCCCTATGAAGAAGGTCCATTTCAGGATAGGAGGCCAAACCATACAACAGTTTTGAAGAACTAGGGCACGTTGGGTGTATAATATTTGGTATACACAATAATTCTATATGTAATTCTTGTATGGATTGATGTGGTCAAAGGAAGTTTAGGGGGAGAAACTTCCGTGTTACGGACTTTTAGAAGGTCAGGGAAAGAGTTAGTCAAAGAAAGAGTTAGTCAGGGAAAGAGTTAGTCAAAGAAAAAGTTAGTCAAAGAAAGAGTTAGTGAGGGAAAGAGTTAGTCAAAGAAAGAGTTAGTCAAAGAAACAGTTAGTCAGGGAAAGAGTTAGTCAAAGAAAGAGTTAG
>Ga0126342_10000463_pt1 | contig 44116 bp, 25 predicted proteins | sample Cyp1metagenome_FD_92528 | JGI IMG/M metagenome (GOLD analysis project Ga0126342, IMG submission 92528) | Coral microbial communities from Lord Howe Island, Old Settlement Bay, Australia - Cyphastrea 1 metagenome | ecosystem: Host-associated > Invertebrates > Cnidaria > Coral ...
ATACAATGAAACGACACGAAGAAAGCATCAAGCATCAAATGAACATTAATGGACACTATCTCATACAGTAAAACCACAACAACCTCAACATACCCTACCCTCATCCAAACCAAACATTAATCATTAATCAAACAACTCCGACGAAACATTTAGCAAGATTAACAGAAAGAAACAGTCAAACGTTTAGATTTACAACATTGAACAAAAACATAACAGCCTCCCACCTGACCTCCAACCTGTCTTGTCCCAGTTCCCCTGTTTTACCATTTTTTTATGGGTTTTCATCGATCTGCGTGGAATCTTCCCATTTCTGGGTTTCAACATGCCTCGATCTACTGTGTTTGAAGGTTTTCACCTGAGCCACCAAGATCCCCCGTTGATTGGTCACTGATTAAGCACTTGTTTATTGCGGAAATTTTTATAACACATTATTATAGCCCCTGGCAGACTTATTGACCTACCTTTGCCACATAGTAACATAGATTAGCTCAATTTTTTTTTAAAGCTCCGTTTTGAAGCTTCAGTATGTCGTGGGAAATTTTAGGGTTACCTCTCCTTTGCAGAGGCTGAAGAGGCGGTGAAGCACAAGAAAAGTGGAAACAAGGTGCAAAAGAATGGGAGAAAATGATGTTACTATCCAGGCGAAGCGGCTACATTGGCTACATCTGATATAAGAGTAAACATTTAACATCGGGGTTCGCAGTAATATACACAAATGATATGAAATTATACAAATGATAGAAGAACATATTGTATGTATGTATATATACGTATATATATATATATATATATATATATTATATACATATTGTAGTTGTAGTTACATATATGATCTGGTTTGATGTTGAGAGTCAAGGGTATTTGTCTGACACACAGTCTTGCAAGCTAAAAGGCCTTTCAAGAGAAGAAGTACGATGCGGCACTGGAGGCTGCGGTCAGGTGATGGCAGGTGAGTGGTGAAGCTGGAATTCGGAGGCCTCCTTTATTGTTTTATCATAATTTATTAGTTTTATGCTAAATTTCAGCGAAACAACAAAAACCACTAAACTTCAGGGGAAAAATCAAAAAATGATGGGAACACCTTATTTTCCCCATGTTTCAATGGCTCGATTCCCAAATTTTCTTCATGTTACCAAAGGCATTCAGAAAAGCCTGGCGGCCAGGCCTACAAGAAGGGCCGGGAAACCTGGCAGAAGGCCACCGATGCAGGGGTATTGGGATGGTAGAGTCGAAGTCATTTGAAGATATCCTACAAAACTAAAGCTGGGTACATACATGGGGGTTTCAATAAATGGAAGTACCAGCCAATAGCTGGATGGTTTTTTTTGTGGAAAATCCTAGAAAAATGGATGAGTTAGGGGTACCACGTTTCAGGAAACCTCCATATATATATATATATACATACATATTTATCCAGATATTTCTTTGGGCCAGTATTTTTTGTGGGTATTAATGTATGGTATAGTGTTGGATCCTGATTGGTCTGATTAGTAGCTCGGTTCGCAAAAAAGTGGCTAGACATGTCCAGACCTCTTTGCAGAAGCCATGATTTATTGTGGCTATTGTTGTAGACCATGTTTTTTCAAACAAATGTTTGTGTGGAAAGAAACATCTTGACATTTTTTTCTGGAAGAAATCTTGACATTTTGCCAAAAGGATGAGGTTTTCCGCAACTTTGCAAGGCACTGGACCATGCGAGGGCCAAGTTCACTAAAGTGAGGTTTGTTTTCTAGGTTCAGAATTACAGCAAACTTTTCCGGAGGTGATCCTGGAGCCAAACGAAGAAAGAGCAGCCTTTTACTTAAGCAACCTTCTCTTTCTCTTTTTCTTTCTCTTTCTCTTCCTCTTTCGCTTTCTCTTTTTCTTTCTCTTCCTCTTTCTCTCTTTCTTTATCTTTCCCTTTCTCTTCCTCTTCTTTTTCCTCTTCCTCTCCCTTTTTCTCTTCCTCTTTTTTTCCCCTTCTCTTCCTCTTTTTCTCTCTCTCTCTCTCTTTCTCTATCTCTCTCTCCTTCTCTCCCTCTCTTTCTCTCTTTCTCTTTCTTAGTAGACATTTTATTAAAAACACTTGAGGTGCAAAAGGGAACGCGATCAACATGCCGAACCCCACTCACTACAAGTACAAGTACTACAAGTTCACCGGCAAAAAAAAAGTTTTAATTGGATTTCAATTGTCGCCAGTTAAAAGACTTAAATGTATGATCGTGTTTTATCTGAGGAACAGCTTTTGAACACTCAACTTTCAAGAGGTTATAGCATTCGTCTGAAGGAGGGGCCACACAAATCAGGACGGAACATTAAAGTGATAGCAAGTCATGACAAGTCCATATGTTTGATGCTTTTGGACTATATTCCAATATATTCCTCAACTTTTTCACATCGCAACGCTACATTTTCTTCGGCCAGGCCGACGTCCGAGGGCATCATGTGGCGGTCTTGTGCAGCAACGAGGCGGCGATCTCTCTTCAGAGCTGTCGCAATATGCTGGTCACATACACGCACGTATATGGGTATGTCAATACATACATGTATATATACAGTGCGTATATATATATATATGCGTGTTGAATAATATGTACATATCTGTGTATGTATACAAATATATCTATGTATGTATATATATATACACATATATATATATACACATACATACATATGTATATGCATGTAGTCTGATGAAGAACTTCATAGACCCTGAACACTTGCGACCGAGTGATTTTCCCCGCGCCCTTCTTTTTTCCCTGCAGGCCAATTGTCGACGAAACATGGGAGATCTCACAGGAGCCATCAAGGCTTGTGAAGAGGGTCTCAGCCACTACACCACGTTCTGCTCTCAGTTGGTGACTGCAGTGGCCCGGTCGGATGAGCCACTCACCTTCCGTCCCAAAAAACGTGGACACGAAATAAGGCCGGAGATCCGAAAGAAGTTGGCAAACCACTTGGCAGAAGCGAAGAAAGGACCAAAGGCACCGCTTGGGTCACCCGGTGACCCGTGACTTTTATGGATTAATATGGATTAATATGGATTTATATAACGATAAATATGGGCATAGAATGAACATATGGATTAATATGGACAAAACTGAACATGGATATATCACTGATTAGTAATGGGAATAATCTGGGTAGGACCATGGTAACAATGAAGATACCATCGGTTCTGAATGGTTACTAATGGTTAGTAGTGGTTCATAATGGATGTAAGCATGTGATCTCTACCGGAAGTTGGGATATCGGGCCCCTATATGTTGAAATCTCCACTTAGTTCACTTGGTGCACGTAATTCTCACAAAAGCTAAACAATGCACGCTACGACTCAACCCTGATCGAACAACAATAATGCTAGCCGTTGTTGACTTTTACTTCCGCCTTCAGCCTGGTGTGGACCCAACTTCGCAACGGCGTACTTGTGGGCATGACGTGTTTTTCATGTCCCTGGACTTGATCATTGGTAAACCAAGGCAGTCCCTAACCACGACAAGAGAAAAAAACACGTGGTTTGGGACCGCCATCATTGGTAAACTGATAAACAAACATTCATTTTTGTTCAGGCGCATTTCGAAGAAAAGTATCCAAGTAGCGTGCTCTTCTCCTTTAAAGCAAGCTTACAATTTTCCCAGCGAACTAAACCTCCATTGAGTTCCGGGAGTTTCCAGTCACCCCGCAGGAACTAACTCCCGAGGAGGCACAGCTGAAGGAGGAGAAAGTGCAGCAGCTGAAGGAGAAAACGATGGATGAACAGTGGACATCATGGGGATGAGCTTATCAATGATGAAGAAGGATTCATAATGGTAGTGACGGCGAATAATCCATCACTAGGTAGAACCCGTAGCTAAGTTGGTGTATAGCTAGATCAGTTTGGGTACATGTATTATTACATCATATAGCTATTATTACATCATATACATCATATAGCTATTAATAATCATATGATCTATAGATAGATAATGATCCATTATTACAACTGTAGATGGGATCATCTTCCCAAGCTTGGCCATGGGCACTAGCCTGTACTACTTAGCCCTCTACCATCATCTACCTGCTCCAAGGTCCATCCTGGTGCATTCGTTCTACGAATTTTCAATGGAGCCGGAGCATTTTTGTGATGAGTCACATTGGATAACCGATATTATCCTTGTTATTATATATAATAAGCCATAGTATGTCAATAGATATACACTTTTCTTATACCCTCCCTATAGTAACAATAGATTTCCCGACTTGGGATGCACAAAAAAGCCAGAAACCCTGGCCTGGCAGATCTGGGGATACGGCCAACAGAGTTGCGTGCAACGTATATATATATATATTGTGTTATTATTATTATTATTACTATTTTTTATTACTACTATTGAAATTATTATCATTATTATTATTATAATTATACATATTATAATTATATATATATGTATACACAATAATTATATACACCAACCATTTTTGTGCACACACACATATCATATAGTGATCTAATATAATGATAGTAACATGGATATTGGTCAATATGTTTTCAGTTCTTTGACAGTTCCGCACCTGGCCCACATCCAATGTTCGGGGTTGCAGTGGTATGGTTCCAACAAAAGTCAGAATTTCTGGATGTTTCAGGAAAAACATCCATGCATAGATGTAGATCAGCGATTTTCTACTGCAGCGGGCTTGAGTTGTGAGCGGGTGGCTGAGGATTGATCAATTTGGTGGTCTCCGGGCCATTGGGATTGCACCATGGAGTGACAGATGCAAGTGAATGAGTGTCCATAATCTTGGCAGCCAGGAACTCATTGAATCTAAGTGAACATCCAGCCGAGCTAGAGAGTGATGATGACCAATTAGATTGGGTGGAAACTCTTCAATATTTGCTGTAGCTTTTGGGTATTGTTAACAGTCCAAACTTTACTTGCAACATATCTAGTCATATCGTGTACAGATGCGGCATGCACCTTGCAGTAGTGCGTGAGGAAAAGAAGAAACAGCACAAAGAAGAGTGGAAAGTACTGACAGAGAAAGCTGCCGCTTGACCAGCGACCACTTTGTCCTGGTTGATGAGGGACCTTGAATGGGGATTCAATCGAACCAGTTTTAATCATCCAGAATATTTACAAATGGGGATACACTTGATAAATATTTACAAATGGGGATACACTTGATAAATATTGAACACTACATATTGACAAGTGATGGTTGGTTGTCTTAAGTTTTCTTTTTTTCAGTGAATGCTCAATTCCTAAATTCGAGTGAATTATTTTCCTTAGCTTAGATATGTAGTTTTCGTGTTCAGCAAATTGTTGAGCCGTTTTCATCCGTTTTCAATATGTGGTACTTCAGGGCAGCTGACAAGGTCGTATCCCACCTACTAGTACCGCCTCCAGGTTGTTTCTGATGGCAACATCTACCAAGACGGAAAGAGTGGACAAAAGGACTACGCAGCCTGGCTGGAACAGTGGCTGTGGACCTAGATATGTTAAAGAATGTCTTACCAGTCGTAAAGACTCATAAAGTGGATATATCATGATATATCAAAAGTTATGTGACCAAACAAAGTGGATAATAGTGGATGGAGTATACCGCCCATTGGCCCATTTCGTCCAAGTCATCGGACATGGCATAGTTTCGGCGGCATCTTTTGTACGGAGGAATACGAACCAATATTGAAGACTATCAAAGATGATCCCATATATTATAGCAACCAAAAATATGAAGAATATACGTGTTCCGATATGCATATTGCACATGATTGCAATAGATTATAATAGATTATATAGACATATAACAACCCAAGATATCAATATCCTTCGAAGATAGCAGGATCTCGCACAAAGATTGATGAAAAAGTCAGCATCGCCCAGGTAGTGCCAGGGCCTTTCATTTGTCCCATGAACGAGGCTCAGGTGCCCTGGGTGGAGGAACTGAAGACAAATCCATTTGTTTCTATTTATCCACTATAAATCCATAAATAAATATCAATAAATATATCAATAAATATATCAATAATATATCAATAATATATCAATAATATATCAATAATATATCAATAATATATCAATAAATATATCAATAACATATCAATAATATATCAATAATATATCAATAATATATCAATAAATATATCAATAAATATCAATAATATATCAATAAATATATCAATAATATATCAAAAAATATCAATAATATATCAATACATATCAATCAATATCAAAAAATATCAATAATATATCAATACATATCAATCAATATCAATAAATATCAATAATATATCAATACATATCAATCAATATCAATAAGTATCAATAATATATCAATACATATCAATCAATATCAATAAATATATGTACAATTATGATCTATTTTTCTAGATTTGATGACGTCACGGCCAGGCCATGGGCCTGGGACCGCCGCCTGAACCGAAGCCCTATTGGGAAGTGCCTGGACCGACCGACTCGCCGATAGGGGGATTGGTGACCATAGAGATAGGCGAGAAAAATGGGATATAGCAATTTTTAACCAACAATAATGGTGGTTTTATGGGAAAATCATAGGAAAACCATAGGAAAATGGTGGTTATACCCTCTGGTAATTTAACATAGCTATGGAAAATCACCATGCTATTAATGGGAAAATCCACTATTTCTATGGCCATTTTCAATAGCAAACTGTTAGTTTACCAGAGGGTATAGCAATTTTTTTAGATAGAGATTTATCAATGGTAGGGTTCAATTTAACATGATTTAACCATCCTATGAAAATGGGATATAGCAAAAAAAAGATTTATCAATGATACTCGTAGCAATTAATATAGGATTGAACCATCAATACCATATAGATGAATGGGATATTCAGATGATATAAAGATAAAGATCAATCCCATAGGGATAGAGGTACCTTATTAAAGATATCCCTATTGAACTACCATCTGGTTATTTAACATAGGCATGGAAAATCCCTTATAAATGGAGGTTTCCAGCTGTGAAAATAATCTATAAATGGGCCCTTTTCCATGGCTATGTTAAATAACCAGAGGGTATATTCCTCTTCATAGAGATAGAGTGGAGATATAGAGGAAGTATAACCAATTAATTATTGTCTATGATGGAGCGTTTGGTGCATAATATGGGGAATACGGAATACCCGGTTACCATGGACATTTTCATGAAAAACATGATGATAAACCAACAATTTTACGGGTACCGGGTACGGTATTTTGTTTGTTTATCTACCAACCAGTACATGATATGTATTGACATGTAGTGATCTACACCCACTTCAAATTGATGTGTATAATTCTACAGAATACATCAATACTACACAGCATGATGTAACCATCAACGTGGATGTTCCAAAAAGAGGATGTTCCATTCCCATCTTCCAGTGTTTGCCCTCCTCGCAGCATGTGGTGTGATTTCAGACTCAGGTGGATTCCGACGATGAGCCGCCCAGAACCACCATTGGAAACTCCGGCGTTGACATCTGGGCCATGTGGCTTTGTTTTGAGAGAAGGGGAGACCCTAAAATTGAGGGTCAAAATATCATATGTTCCATTTATCATATCATATATCATACATTGATCAGCATATTAATCATATAATCATTATTAATAATATTATTGTTATTATCATCATTTATTATTATTGTTACCGTTGTTATTAGTACTATTGTCGTTATTAGTATGTTTTACTATTATATCATTATAATTATTATGTATTATTACTATTATTATTTACTATTCTTCTTCTTATTATTATTAATATTATTATTTATATATATATATATATATCGATCATATTATATTGGCTCTCACGGTGACAAGAGATTATCAAGATTCGCTTCACTCGGTGACACCTCTGGTGGAGACTTTCCCAGGACGGAGCAGTTGGCTCCAAATTTGTTGGGAAATCCAGAGGAAAATCCATCGAATCCAGGTACCCTTCAAACAGGTGCCTGTGGGACTCGCATCGCAAGGTCTCTACTGTGGGGGTGCGTCATTCCACCTAGCGCGATGCCAAAGTTGTGGTGGAATCTCACTGGAATGACTTGCTATTCGCTGATCATTTGCTGGCCAAATCGGTTGCATAAAATGCCAATTTTATTTGCCGCAACCGACCCTTCCCCGCAAACAGGTTTGTCCAAAAATTGGCTACCTGCAAAAATCATATTGTATATTCTCATCATTTTCGCTGTTTTTAAACGGCCCATTTGGAGATGTACACCATTTTGGGACATTCCAAAGCCCAAGGATATCTACCAGCGCATCATCCCAATGCGTAGCATCGTGGCATCTCGGAAAATATCATGGGGAATTTGAGGTTTCGTGCCATGATAAGCTTGATTAACCATTGGGGTATAATTGGTTCTTATGTGGTAACCCCAAAACCTCAAACCATCCACTATGTTTATTGGTTGTGTACCATCCACTATGTTTATTTGTTGTATATTAAAAAAAACATCTGCAGGTAGGAGTTGTTTATGGCATTGGGCTTCCCATATGACCCACAATATGTCCACTTAATGGGAACATGATGATGAACCATCCTCAAACCATTGGATTGGGGTAGAACCTATTTTGCGACAAAACCATGTATATGTTTATGAAATTTCAGATGGAACCTGAGGCTTCAATGCACCATTGCAAGTTACCATCCCAATATCTTAAGACCATTGTTTTGAAGAATGATCTATGCAACCGATGTTCATGTTTTCTTGGATAGACAATGTATTGTAGTCCTGGTAAGAATGTGGAATATGTTTTCCGGAGGGACGAAGCCTGTACAGCTACTCTTGGACCTCCAAAAGTCAATGATGTTATGTTTCATGGTCTATTTTAATGCAGTCCATGGTTGTGGTATTTTCCAAGTTTGGACACACACACACACATTTTTCCATGTTTATTTGTGATGTACGTCGTGGCACTTCTCACTTGGTGTTGCCCTTTTTGCAGCGTTTTTTTCGACCAGGGCCACCCTTCTAAATCATTAAATCCAGGTCCGTCATTGGACATGTCTGATTATAGTCTGATTGTAAACATGTTTGAATTTTCGATATTGTTCAAAAGTCGCCAGACATATGATGTGGATGCTGCTCGAGGTATGCGCTGTGGGGTCAGCTTGGCACTGTGAGCTGATGTCATGGTGAAAGATGGTGGAAACTGATTCCTTCTGTGGATCACCAAATCAACAACAAACCAACAGTTCACCAACAATAATGTGAATATATCAGCAAACATGGGGATAGAATTGAAGATCATCAATTCATGCAAATCCATGGTGATTTCTCAATTGTTTGGCAGGGTTTTTGCCCAATCATTGGCAGGATTTTTTTCATCAATCATTGGCTTGTTGTGGGCCTGGGCCCCCTGGGCTTGAGCGAAGCAGCAATGACACTTTGACACTGCTAGGACCTGCTAGGGAGATAGGTCTGTTCTTGATCCATGATGATCCATGTATAATATACGACACACTCAATGGAAAAATGTATAACTAGTTAATATAATGCATATGCATTTATGATCATTTATGCATGCGCAGAATGTGTACACACACATATAAACATTGTATCTTAGTATGGTATTACATTTCTGTTTGAACATATCACGCAGTCTTGCATGATACCTTCACTCGAATTCGGGGAATAAGGCTCCACCTTTTGTGTCATCGCGAGTCTCAGAAGATGAGTTCAGTGCTTGCGCTTAGCGACAAGCAGTGCCTTTTCTGGCCTAGCCACCAACAAAAACCACCTGCACAATGCTTGAAGTAAAACAGTTGCGGATTGCGCATCACCATTTGTCACCATGACCTTTAAAAAGGAAATTGGTCTCCTTAGATGTGAGGGAATGACATAGGTGACATGGCGGCCCCTAACAAAAAGGTCCTTAGGTCTTTCCAGATCATCCCATGGTCAGGTCATGACACGTATGGGCATGGGCCAAAATTTGGGGCCTGTTGAAATCTAAGCAGTAAAGCATTCTTATGAAACACCGTCCATTCTATGGTTCCAAAATGTTCCAAATATGCGTAAGTCATTGTAATTCCTGTTGTTAAACCATGGTTTTCTTGATGGGATTCTTGTTATATAAGACTTTCCTGATGGTCTCGGGCCACCTGTTTTTGTTGCATAAGATTTCAACTATACAATGCCAAGATACTATACGATGCTCATCTACCGTTACTGACTCATTCTATATCTATATTTTCTATACAAAATATTGAAAATATGTTTTATTCTTCCTGTTTGGATCTCTGAGGCTGGTGCTGTCCAACTTTTTCCCCATGTGTTTCCTGGCGCTGGCCTTGGAAACAGGGAAACAGCTGATGCAAGCGTGGTGCCACTGGAATAAGGCGGAAGTAATGAATGAACACTTAGAACATTTGGGAACATCTCAGAAGATCTTAGGACGTCATAGAACATCTGAGAACGTCTGAGAACTAGGAACACATGGGAACGTGCTCAAGAAGCGCTGTGTCAATCGACCATTGCTGTGGAAACACCAAGCTACTTGAGCCTGGCTTATTTGAGTCCCTAAAACCATCCAGGTACATTTTATCGCATTTTATCGCAATATCGAACGTATGCCTGCCCAAAGGTCACCTCCTACGGCCCTACGCAGTGTTCGAACTTCCCAAACTGCATCCTGGATACCACAAACGTCCTTTTGAAGAAAAAAAGCACCAGATGAGCACAAATTTTACACCAGCTAGGAGCACCATTTTGAAGAAAAACAAGACCAAACAAAAGCACCATTTTCAAGGTAAAAAAAGCACCAGACTAGCACAACATTTGCACCAAAAAAATCCTTTAAACAAAATCTCAGTTTGGAACAGTTTTTTGGAGCACAACCCTAGCTAGCTACAATTTTAGTTCTCTAGGTCTGGGCCAGGCCCCTGCCCCCCTGCCCCCAGTAGGCACCAAAGCAAACCCAGTATCTTACAGTATTTTGTAGCGTATATTATTTCTTATAGTTGTGCCACAGCACCACCTTTAAACAACCTTGTGTTGTTCCTTTGTGTATGTGTGCAAGGCAACTCAAAGATGTAGAGGGGAAACTTGTCAGTACCTTCAGTCTTGGGCATGTTCATTTGGAGCCAAAGCAATTCTTGCCATATTGTAGAGCTTCGCACACCGGCGATGCCATAAGGGCTATGTATAGTAGTGTGCTCTGCGCGTGCGAGCAGGTGCAGAGCACAGTGTGATGTTCTTGTCATACCGCAGCTTGTAACCATCTTACCACACATCGTTTTGTCGCATGTTTGTGCTTGTTTTTCTTCTTGTTGTTCTTGTTCTTGTTCTTGTTCTTGTTCTTGTTCTTCTTCTTCTTCTTGTTGTCGTCGTCGTTGTTCTTGCACAACAGCTTATTTTCGCATTTTTGTGCACCCCTAAAAATCGTCAAATAGATGGTGTTTTCGCATTTTTTGACACTCTCGAAGCAAAAAACACCGTAAATACCGATGTTTTTTGCCGAGGTCAAAAATGGGTTTAATTTATATAATGGTTGTTAATTAGTTAATTAGTTGTAACGGACAACAGTAATAATGGCTGTTCATGATTGGGAAATGGGTTATATAGTATAAGCATATTTTGTTCATGAAAATATGTCTATTTTGGTTATTGATGGTAATAATTGTTGATAATGGTGCCCCTAAGCATTTGCTAAGTTGGTTTCTTTCGCTTGGCTAAATAAGTTGGATTCACGGGGTTTATAGCAAAAACCGGGGGGGTGGGCACCACATTGTAGCGTCTTCACTTTCAAGATCTTTCAAGTAGACCGTCTACGCGGGAAAGATGGGTTTCCCACTGAATATTGCTGGGAGTGATTCCCAACATGATTGACCCAAAACATGTCGTGGCTCAAGTTATGGGTTTGTCCGAGAACGATGGGAGAACCACCAAATCCGCTGATGAAAAATCATCACTATCACTTAAAAATGCCCATAAAATAGTGATCAAAGTGATAGTGATGATTAATCAGATACACTATTAATCAGATATTAATCAGATACCCTATTAATGCCAATAATGCTCATTTTCACATGCACCAAGATATGTTCATCGGCAAATCCTGCATTCTCCTGGCACATCCGTTCAGGTCCAACGGCATTTGTCGGAGCCTCGCAGATGATGCAACGGTATATCAAACGTAAATCCAAAGTGGGACCTGAATTTCCCTAAGTTGTTTGTTTCAGGGTGAGAAACTAAGCTGAGGAATTATTATATATACACAATAATACATGTGTATATATATATATACATATACATACACACAATCGAAAGTCATTTACAACAAGGACAACCATTAATAGTTGTACAGTGTATACGAAACTGATAGATTTCAGCTTCTTGGATCCTGCGCTCTTGGATCGATGCTGTTCAAGAGATCCACGTTCTTTCACAGATCCAGACTTTCCAGTGGTAAAATTGACAGCATTGACACAAGACTTTGACATACCGACATCATCCGACATCCAAACAGTCACTTTAAGCAATCGGATCCAATGCGAAGTTTTGCGGATGATTTGTGGCTGGGGCCCTCTGCGCTTTTGCCAGATCTTTCTATTGCCTCTTGGCCACGACCAAATTTGTCGACCAGGTTGAAAAAACAATGTGGTGTGGGGATTCCCGGAAAATTTTGTAGAAGGCTATGGAGGCTTAATAGATGTGTGCGAGTGTCCAAGATTTTAGGCTCTATAATATATAGATACTGTACCTTCAGACAGGCTTGAACTTCGGAAACTACCCAGAAACAAGAAATGACAGACGCGCTACTAGGAGAAAAATCTCTTCAACCCAAAACCAGTCCGGCACAACATAAGTCTCAGGAGAAGACAGAGAAGACAGTTGACATTGACAAGATATATCAAGATATCAAGTGAACCATTCAAACATATTCTAACAGACATGGCAGTGTGTCAAAACCTATTAATACCATTTTTAGGGGAATTACCATCCATTTACCAGCTATTTTGATGTGAACAGAAGGGGGATAGGGTTTTGACCCACTGCCACATGTCATTCTATGAGAGTGTTTGTAACAGACCTTGATTTTGTGTGAAACAAACGACACTTATCATCAGCTCTTAAGAGTTGATCCATGAATGGAGAAAAAACAGTTTCACATACCAACATGCTAAAGACTACCCTGCGGTCAACTAACAATACTAACATAGCTCTAGAACATGTCACATTTAGGCCTATTAAAATGGGTGATTTTCCAGATCAAATTGTTGGTTTGCCAGAGGGTAGCGGCTGACTGCAGGGTCCCCTTGGTGAAATCCCTGCAAGGCTGGCGTTGCTTCTCTTCACGTGCAATGACTTTGGACTTTGGCGGATCCCCGAGGATGTCAGAAAAGATCCCCAGACGCGGATACCAACAAGGCCCACCCACGTCTGACATCGTCTGACTCTACCAGGATACCAGGATGCTTTAGTGCTGAAGTAAGAACATGTTGAGTGGATGTTGAGGACATCAATGGTTGGAATATCCACATTTGACTTTCCGATTTGTTTACAGTAAAATCTCTATTGGTGATGAAGTCATGATTCAACCATCATTTATCAACACCCATATGTTTCAAGCTGAATCCCCCTTCAAACACCACGGTTCTTATGCTTAAACCATCATTTTTCAGGGTTTTTCCATGGTGAAGCACCATTTTCCAATGCCAAGTGAGGCGGTCCACAACGTCCTCCACTGAGTTCACGGAGAAAGCTGAAGAGACACCCTTCAAGGCGAGGATCTGTAGATGTAGATGAAAATCTATGATAAGATATCATAAACTTATGTATTTGCATAAAAATCAATAATACATCTATATACATCTATATAATCTACACATAATTATGTATTTGTAATATTTTGTAATGTGTATATTGAAATGATTTGTTGATAATATATATATATATATATCTAGTATTGTGCACTATGGTCTTTTTTGTTGGTATTGTACCATATTAATCACATATATATATATATATGAGCTATATATCATACACTCAGCAAAGAGCAACCAATGGTGCAGTTGCGAAAAACTCAATCCGTTGAGTCCACTGAAGCATTTTGTGGGCCATTCCGGATTCTGAAAAAAGGGGCAAATTTCGGGAGAAAACACGTTTTTGTTCTTTGATTTGAATAGTATCTACATAGTTTATAATATAATATATATATATATATATATTATATAATATACATAATCTATTAGTACTTCTGTATCTATTCTTTATATGGTTGTGTGGAATATCTGATTTCGCCATGTTCGATTTTGTGTTGCCAAACCCATCCACGTTTGGGATGAGTGGAGAAGCGTTACCGGATATACATATATATACATATACATATATATATATACATATATATATATATATACATATACACATATATATACATATATATATACATATATATATACATATATATACATATATATACATATATATATATACATATATATATATATACATATGTTTTGCGAGAGTGGCAACAGTGGAAAAAGGTAGGTCCATGTATTGGCGCTGAGCATATGTATAATTATATACAGGTATATATATATAATGTCAGTGCGACCAAGAGCTGTCAGCCTGGCTTTGAGGTGTTTGATGGAGATCCTCCGGTTCACGAATTTGCTCCGGTCTTCATTGAAGAGACCTTGATGCTTCGGAAGGATTTGCGAATCCGAGAACTCCAACGCTGGCATCCTGACAGCGCAGAGACTGCTGGTGGCCCTGGTGTATTGATTGGTGATTTCATCACCATTGATAGGGTCTTTTAGCATCAAACGATAGGGATATGATAATCCGGGAGATAGTTGGTGGGGGATTATAAGGGGTTGGACTATCCAATATACCCTCTGGTAATTTAACATAACTATGGATAATCACCATTTTTAATGGGAAAATCCACTATTTCTATGGTCATTTTCAATAGCTATTTTGACATAACCAGAGGGTATTGGCTATCATAATCCACTACCGGAATCCCTATTCTCCAGCCAGTACAGTGGAATCACAGCGGCGTCAACGCTGCGCTGGGAAGATTTGCACAGAAACGCAGCTTGCAATCATCTGGGTAAATTTCATCACGACCTCACTATTCTCCCTCACTATAATCATAGTTAGGATTCGGGGAATCATCCCAAAATGGCCCAACAATTCAGGTGAGTGAAATATTTTTTTATTTACCCAGAATCATGGCTGATGGTTCCTGATGTTCATGTTACAGTAAATTTGACACTGAGAAAATAGTGATGATTTCCTCTCCAAGAGAAACTCCATTGACAAAACTCCATTACCATGCCATGTTTGTGCATTTCCAGCTTGTACTTTTATGATCAAAAAAATGTATCAAACTGACCAAGGCCAAATTGTTTTTTTGCATCACCGGTATCTGCTTAGTGCGCATCAAAAGCACATTGTCTCCAAAATCGAACTAGTAAGCATCCCAATCATCATTTATCATGTTTATGATAGTTGAATAGGATATTTGGATAACTATTTGGAATATATATTTGGGATATGTTTGAAACTGCTGATGTTTGAACTGAAGTCGACTTTCAGGTACTTCAAGGTGCATCCACCGTATCCCGCGCCAAGGAACTTCACTGTGGAAGAGCCGGAGAAGGTGCTGGAGCTACCTGAAAAATGGATATGAGGGGATTCTCCCGCATGAATATTTGGAAGATGTGGGGAATCATTAGTTGGGGAATCAGTTGGAATTAGCCGGTTAGCCAGTTAATCTGATTTAGTATGTTCATTTGTGTTCTGTTTCCATGTTCGTTGCTTCTCTCAGGGTGTGTTGTTCAAGTTGGTTTGCAAACATCTACCCAAATGATTCACGTGTATGTCCAAAGATTTGCCCCCGCACCAAATTGATGGGGTGCAGGATGCCCGAGTTTTGGTCATAATTGCACTTCTACTGTCCATCAAATTCATGCTGGAATTCCATGTTTGACGAGGTTATTGAAGTGATTGAAGGCTTCCACGGAAATGTTCATGACAAGAAACAGATGTCTCAGACTCTCATAGTTCTGAAAAGCAATCTGTCAGGAAATGTTCCATATCCAGACTCAGATCAGTTTGATAATTTCAAACGTTTCTTTTTACTGGACATGTTCGAGATGTTCATGCCTATGAGTTTCATGGGTCGTTGGCAGGCAGTGTTTTACATCGTGTGTTGCGGACCAGTGCAACGATTTCTGGAGCTGCCACCACGAACGCCTGACCGGCCATACCTTTGTTCCTTGGGCGGGTGCTGGGCCCCATGCTTCATTGTCACGTTTCGCAGGACGACAACAACACATTTATTGACAATTCCAAAGGGGACATTGTTTGTGAATGTTTGTGACACATTTCAATACATGTCTTGAGATACCTATGGATTCCTATGGTATCTCCGTGGTTGGTTTATCCCCCATTGCTGGTGAAATGTGGCGAAAGACCAGGGCCTTTAGGGGACCATGGGGACCGGCCCTTGGACGTTGGACACGGTTTTCCGCGTCAGGTTACGACTGCGACGCCAAGCTGCAACTGAGCTCGCTGGCGCAAGAGAAGTGTCAGATGCGGCGAAACTGCGAAACTTGGCGCCAGGGGACGGAAGGCCAGGGGCCAGGGCAATTTGTTGGTATGTTTTCCATGTTTTTCCAGGCCTCAGAAATCATGATTTAGTGATTTCCTGGGATATTCATGGGAATATAACGGTTAAATGTGGTTAATATCTATTCAGCTATGATTAATGCTATCTCCGGTTCAGATTAAACATCCTCCGAAGAAACCATGGTGGCTGTGAGGGATTTATATACACATATTTGGGAGCATAGATTTTTTTGGAGTATTTTCTTTCTGAACATGGGACGGGATGGGGTCACGAAAATGTCCATTTGCATCGGGCGGCACGACGGCGTTTAGCCACAACTAAAGCCCCGGCCTAAACCCCTGCTACTGAACACCGGCCTAAAGGCATGAGAGACAAGAACACATTAAAATCTAGTGTATATGTAAATTATATGTATACATGTATACAGTATACATATGTATACCACATGTATACCACATGTATACCACATGTATACCACATGTATACCACATGTATACCACATGTATACCACATGTATACCACATGTATGCACATACTCCATACATGTTTCAATTCACCAGTCCAGCTTTTTTATTCAGGATTGTTTATCCCTTTTTTTGGGGGTTGTGTGTTCGAGATCAACCAGGATCCGAACATCGTCAAGCTCCTGGCGCGTCGAGATTTCATGTTTTCCTCCTCAGATCTCAGGGGTTGGGATCTGAAGAACGACTCCGCACTGTTGGTGCCGGGCGTGACGCATGTGCATCACATCCCGGCACCAGAAAAACTGAAGAACAACAAGGTGGGGATGGATGAAAACTACCAGAGATGTTCATAATTAATAATTACGTTAATGTTAGATAATGTTAGTATGAAGCCATGAAAACGTGATTTTGTTGTCAATGTATTATGTAGAGAGACTCATATTCTTTCTTTCAGGTCAAAAGCTTTGGTGAAAGAACATGACAACCAGTGCAAACTCCGCACGCAATTGGGTCAGGTGAAACCTTCTGATCCGCCCAAGTACTTTCTCACCTTCCAAGGGATTCGGAACAATGGTCTGGACGGGGCATCCTATGTCCGTGGCAACCTGGAAGCAATGCTCAACGTGTCCATCCGCCGACCAGAGCTCAGTGGCTGCCCGACACGCTCGCCGAGTCTGACCAGTGTCATGCTGCCATCTGACGTGTTCATTGCCATTGCCGACAAAGCACAACGCCACAAAGAAATGAGGCACCAAAAGGGTGCCATCGAAAGGGCTTCGAATTTAGTGTGCCTGCAGTAAGCCCAATGGTAAACCATAGAGGTTGAAAAACCCCGTCTTGGGATGGAGAATGACCTCCGAATGGTTGGTGAATGGGATGGCTTGTTACTGAGTTTAACACGTTAATTACCCTAGTTCAAGCACTACAAAGCTCTGGGATTGGAAGTCTCCCTGTACTTCCAGGTGTGTGAAGGCCGTCACCAGTCCAACCACATTGGCTCCTAAAAACCCACACATTGGTGCAAGGTGATGCCCCGTAGATAGCTAAGTTGACGACCTACAACGTGCTTAACTAGGGGCTTATGGATTTATGGGGTACAATATATATATATAGTCAATGGATTTATAAACTAATCTTATAACTGGGGGTTCTCACCTTGTGGTTCATCATGGGACTTACCACACGGTGATTTTTGGGGTGCCCCAGGCCATATTTCTCCCTCTTCGATTCGGCCTATGGCCTGGTGTTGCACGGCCATGGGCGCTGGAGCTACCGACTGATGGAGGTATTGAATGGGGAAGCTATTCCTGTGATCTTGGCGGATGGATGGAAACTACCACTTGACACCTGGCTCAAAATGCTGGAAGATGGATGAAGATGGCAAGTCATGCCTCATACTTAAGTTGCTGAGGACAAGGCTGTTGGTCTTTTTTTGTTTGGTTGGTTCTGTCCCGTTTGGTGCTGTTTCGGACGTTTCTTTCACCCGCTGCCCGGCAAAGGACGAGTTGATTGACTGGGAGAAGATCTCTTTGCTTCGCTCGGAGAAGATGGCATGTGATCCTGCTGCGCTGATTGAAACAGGGCCTAGTTTAATTGATGGGTCTGGCGGTTTCAGGTGGGATGGGTACAACATTTCCTCGTTTCCCGAAGGTGAAATACAAAACCATAGGATCCCCCAAATCAATAGAACCAATACTAGATCAATCTAAATCATGGTTTCTGGCCAGGGGTTAGTATGAGGTGGACGGGATTATTCTTTGTTGGTTCTATAGGCATATTGGGAGGTACCGTGCAATATTTGGGCGACGTTTGAAGATGTTGGGCCTTTTTTCAACTCGATATGAACCTGTTCTTGGGGATGCAGTTTCAGCTATAAGTATTATATAATGTAAATACCATATACTTACAAGGGTTAGATCCCAACTTCGTTTTTTTTTTTGTCTAATCATGGTTATACCCACTCAGAACCCCAACTGCACCCCCCAGTTTACACTGCGGGTTATTTTGGGTGCAGATTGTCCAGATAAAAAGGCTTTGCTAGTGAAAATTCGGCACCAGGACTCCTAAAAGTTTGCTTGCCTTCAGGGAGCATCGATTTCGACAGTCTAATTTCCGTCCTGCATGGGTCTTGAATTGAATTCAGGTGACCTTCGTATGGATCCGAAATTAAGACCATGGCACCCATATGCACCCACAATACTCATAACATCACAGAACTGTTGGTCATTTTGTGCACCCCAAATCATAAGCCATGATAACAAATTGTAAATAACTATAATGATAGTGATAGCAATATTGACAATAGTAATCATCATGGCCATACGTGTTGGGGTACATCAAAGCCACATACATCAACAATAAGAATCATCATGTGTGGGTCTACCCATGTCTACCCCATGTCTAGACGACATGACCCACCTGCCACCAGGAGAGTTTACCTCGAGAACTCCAACGTATCCAACAGACACGGCAACACATTCGCAACGTCTACGGCATGTTGATGGAGACGCAGGAAGGATGGGAATTCGTTCCCCTTAACATACCCTCTGGTAAACATACAAAAAGCTATTGAACATGGCTATTTATAGTTGATTTACCCATGAATACATTGTGATTTTCCATACATAGTTATGTTAGTTTACCAGAGGGTATATCCTATCCATTCCGATAAGATTGAACACTCCAGACCCAATATGGGCCTCTGATGCGTTTAGAAACCTTGGAACTTAGTATTGGATAGCATTGCATTGGGTATAAGTTGGAACTCACATTCATTTCCGGGTCCCTTATTGAGGGGAATCTTCTATACTGGGAGAATGGGGAGAATGGGGAGAATGGGATTGGTGAAAGCCAGGAAAAACGATTGGTTGCTTTACTTCGAGCAGCTGCCCTTTGGAAACGCAACTGGAGAGAACTGGAGAAGGGAACTTTGCGAATGTTGGCAGATGCCGCCCTGAAAAACGTGAACCGCGATCCTAGAACGATCGAATGACAGACTATGACAGACTCAACATGACTCAATTGACTTCATCTTGGGCACTGGTCACCTCTTAACAGTGCAGTGGCCGGAGGAGATGATTTGGTACGGGCAGATGATGGCAGTCAACTGCGGAACCTGGGCGAGTTCGTCAAACCGATGCCACTGGCCGCCGATGGCCTTCGTCTGTTTGGGAGGGACTGAGGAGAACACTTCTCCAAGTTCCGGCTTGCAGGATTGCCAAAGTTGAAGATATGTTGAAGATATTGCCATCGCCCTCGGAGCGGCTCACCCTGGCCTCACGGAGAGGAAAAAGGAACATTCCACGAAGTTTTCTCAGTATATATATATATATATCATGTATCTGTATATGATTTGCTGCCAAAGTTATGGGAACATGCTCCGAGTATTGCCTCATGTCATTGAAAATAGCTAGTTCATTCATAGATACGCCGATAGAATTGGATGATACACTGGGGGGATGATTATCTGTCATGTTCCCAAAGCCATGGTGGGTACTTACTATGTTTTATCCATGACAAAAAACAACAGAACATGTTTTTTTTTTTTTAAGGATCTTGTGAGTTTACTGGATGACTGTCATCATACTTTTTTATATGTGTAGAACTGCACCCAACAAGAGAGAAAGCCTGGAGCAGCTTGGAAATTCCTGAGGTGCAGACATCAATCTCGGAAAAATCTCCGCAAGGACGAGGGAACCTTCCGAGGTCTGATTCAGGACCATCCTTCGTGGGCATTTAGGCAAAAAGACCCAGAAAAGCTAATAGATATCTATTTTGGATACCATCTGGTAATTTAACATAGCTATGGCATATGGTCTATGTACAGATGATTTATGATGATCTACATTCATTTACTGTACCTATCATTAAAAAAATGCGGAGTTTCCATAGCTACATTAAATAACCAGTGGGCCACTGTGATGTTTCGATACATGTGTCAGGTATCAAGTATCAAAGGAATTCAAAGGATTCAACGAAATCACCCATTTATAGATTTAGTTCGATGATTTAGCTATGAACTAAAACTGCTGATTTTCATAGCCATGTTAGATCATCTTAGCAGGAAGGTATATATATACGTTGTTTTCAGACCAACCCAATGGAGCCAGCATGGGTGAAGTTGTTGCGGGTTATTGACCTAACTGGTGAAACTTGGGGATTACTGTCTTCTAACATCTTATACCCTCTGGTAATTTAACATAGCTATGGAAAATCATCATTTTCAATGGGAAAATCCACTATAAATGGCCATTTTCAATAGCTATGTTAGTTTACCAGAGGGTAACTAATAACATTAATAAGCCCTAATTCACTGGATAGCCATTGAACAGTCGTTGAGGACTGTGAAGCACCATCCAGTCGTGTTGATTCCTCTCGTTTCATCCATGGCTGGAAAATCCCGGAACGAGCGAAGTTTGCTTCGCTGGGAAAATGATCAAACGAAATGGGGGATTTTCCAGCACGCCACAGAGATGATGGCACTGTTGCTGGTAGAAACAAGTCAGATTTATTCACTGATTTTCTGATGTTTGTTACGGAAAGGCTATACTCTTCCTTGTGTTTTCTCCACATCCATCGATTTGTTCAGTCAAGCCTCTCGGCTCAACATGGTTTTGCGTATCCTGTGGTAAACAAACATGGATTGCCAGAAACAAACTCATTTCAGTCGTGGATTTACATGGATTTACCTGTTGAACATGATATATATATATGTGATTCATGATGATTTCCATTTTTTTTGAGGCGGATTCAATTTGGGACAACTGGTCACAACGAATGGACAACAGCGTGGTGTCAAGCTGATTTCCAGCCACGGCGGCGCCTTCATGCGATGCACCCATGGAGGCCAGGTGATTGGCAGGTTTTTCTTCATATCAGTAGCTGAAGAACACTCCACTCAAGGATCCAATGTGATCATGTTTGATGATAGGTTGTACTTGCCAGAAATGTTGAACACACACATATATATATAGTTATATGTATATATAACTATATATATAACTATATATATATAACTATATAGTTATATATATATAACTATATAGTTATATATATATAGTTATATATATAGTTATATATACATATAACTATATATATATGTGTGTGTTCAACATTTCTGGCAAGTACAACCTATCATCAAACATGATCACATTGGATCCTTGAGTGGAGTGTTCTTCAGCTACTGATATGAAGAAAAACCTGCCAATCACCTGGCCTCCATGGGTGCATCGCATGAAGGCGCCGCCGTGGCTGGAAATCAGCTTGACACCACGCTGTTGTCCATTCGTTGTGACCAGTTGTCCCAAATTGAATCCGCCTCAAAAAAAATGGAAATCATCATGAATCACATATATATATATCATGTTCAACAGGTAAATCCATGTAAATCCACGACTGAAATGAGTTTGTTTCTGGCAATCCATGTTTGTTTACCACAGGATACGCAAAACCATGTTGAGCCGAGAGGCTTGACTGAACAAATCGATGGATGTGGAGAAAACACAAGGAAGAGTATAGCCTTTCCGTAACAAACATCAGAAAATCAGTGAATAAATCTGACTTGTTTCTACCAGCAACAGTGCCATCATCTCTGTGGCGTGCTGGAAAATCCCCCATTTCGTTTGATCATTTTCCCAGCGAAGCAAACTTCGCTCGTTCCGGGATTTTCCAGCCATGGATGAAACGAGAGGAATCAACACGACTGGATGGTGCTTCACAGTCCTCAACGACTGTTCAATGGCTATCCAGTGAATTAGGGCTTATTAATGTTATTAGTTACCCTCTGGTAAACTAACATAGCTATTGAAAATGGCCATTTATAGTGGATTTTCCCATTGAAAATGATGATTTTCCATAGCTATGTTAAATTACCAGAGGGTATAAGATGTTAGAAGACAGTAATCCCCAAGTTTCACCAGTTAGGTCAATAACCCGCAACAACTTCACCCATGCTGGCTCCATTGGGTTGGTCTGAAAACAACGTATATATATACCTTCCTGCTAAGATGATCTAACATGGCTATGAAAATCAGCAGTTTTAGTTCATAGCTAAATCATCGAACTAAATCTATAAATGGGTGATTTCGTTGAATCCTTTGAATTCCTTTGATACTTGATACCTGACACATGTATCGAAACATCACAGTGGCCCACTGGTTATTTAATGTAGCTATGGAAACTCCGCATTTTTTTAATGATAGGTACAGTAAATGAATGTAGATCATCATAAATCATCTGTACATAGACCATATGCCATAGCTATGTTAAATTACCAGATGGTATCCAAAATAGATATCTATTAGCTTTTCTGGGTCTTTTTGCCTAAATGCCCACGAAGGATGGTCCTGAATCAGACCTCGGAAGGTTCCCTCGTCCTTGCGGAGATTTTTCCGAGATTGATGTCTGCACCTCAGGAATTTCCAAGCTGCTCCAGGCTTTCTCTCTTGTTGGGTGCAGTTCTACACATATAAAAAAGTATGATGACAGTCATCCAGTAAACTCACAAGATCCTTAAAAAAAAAAAAACATGTTCTGTTGTTTTTTGTCATGGATAAAACATAGTAAGTACCCACCATGGCTTTGGGAACATGACAGATAATCATCCCCCCAGTGTATCATCCAATTCTATCGGCGTATCTATGAATGAACTAGCTATTTTCAATGACATGAGGCAATACTCGGAGCATGTTCCCATAACTTTGGCAGCAAATCATATACAGATACATGATATATATATATATATACTGAGAAAACTTCGTGGAATGTTCCTTTTTCCTCTCCGTGAGGCCAGGGTGAGCCGCTCCGAGGGCGATGGCAATATCTTCAACATATCTTCAACTTTGGCAATCCTGCAAGCCGGAACTTGGAGAAGTGTTCTCCTCAGTCCCTCCCAAACAGACGAAGGCCATCGGCGGCCAGTGGCATCGGTTTGACGAACTCGCCCAGGTTCCGCAGTTGACTGCCATCATCTGCCCGTACCAAATCATCTCCTCCGGCCACTGCACTGTTAAGAGGTGACCAGTGCCCAAGATGAAGTCAATTGAGTCATGTTGAGTCTGTCATAGTCTGTCATTCGATCGTTCTAGGATCGCGGTTCACGTTTTTCAGGGCGGCATCTGCCAACATTCGCAAAGTTCCCTTCTCCAGTTCTCTCCAGTTGCGTTTCCAAAGGGCAGCTGCTCGAAGTAAAGCAACCAATCGTTTTTCCTGGCTTTCACCAATCCCATTCTCCCCATTCTCCCCATTCTCCCAGTATAGAAGATTCCCCTCAATAAGGGACCCGGAAATGAATGTGAGTTCCAACTTATACCCAATGCAATGCTATCCAATACTAAGTTCCAAGGTTTCTAAACGCATCAGAGGCCCATATTGGGTCTGGAGTGTTCAATCTTATCGGAATGGATAGGATATACCCTCTGGTAAACTAACATAACTATGTATGGAAAATCACAATGTATTCATGGGTAAATCAACTATAAATAGCCATGTTCAATAGCTTTTTGTATGTTTACCAGAGGGTATGTTAAGGGGAACGAATTCCCATCCTTCCTGCGTCTCCATCAACATGCCGTAGACGTTGCGAATGTGTTGCCGTGTCTGTTGGATACGTTGGAGTTCTCGAGGTAAACTCTCCTGGTGGCAGGTGGGTCATGTCGTCTAGACATGGGGTAGACATGGGTAGACCCACACATGATGATTCTTATTGTTGATGTATGTGGCTTTGATGTACCCCAACACGTATGGCCATGATGATTACTATTGTCAATATTGCTATCACTATCATTATAGTTATTTACAATTTGTTATCATGGCTTATGATTTGGGGTGCACAAAATGACCAACAGTTCTGTGATGTTATGAGTATTGTGGGTGCATATGGGTGCCATGGTCTTAATTTCGGATCCATACGAAGGTCACCTGAATTCAATTCAAGACCCATGCAGGACGGAAATTAGACTGTCGAAATCGATGCTCCCTGAAGGCAAGCAAACTTTTAGGAGTCCTGGTGCCGAATTTTCACTAGCAAAGCCTTTTTATCTGGACAATCTGCACCCAAAATAACCCGCAGTGTAAACTGGGGGGTGCAGTTGGGGTTCTGAGTGGGTATAACCATGATTAGACAAAAAAAAAAACGAAGTTGGGATCTAACCCTTGTAAGTATATGGTATTTACATTATATAATACTTATAGCTGAAACTGCATCCCCAAGAACAGGTTCATATCGAGTTGAAAAAAGGCCCAACATCTTCAAACGTCGCCCAAATATTGCACGGTACCTCCCAATATGCCTATAGAACCAACAAAGAATAATCCCGTCCACCTCATACTAACCCCTGGCCAGAAACCATGATTTAGATTGATCTAGTATTGGTTCTATTGATTTGGGGGATCCTATGGTTTTGTATTTCACCTTCGGGAAACGAGGAAATGTTGTACCCATCCCACCTGAAACCGCCAGACCCATCAATTAAACTAGGCCCTGTTTCAATCAGCGCAGCAGGATCACATGCCATCTTCTCCGAGCGAAGCAAAGAGATCTTCTCCCAGTCAATCAACTCGTCCTTTGCCGGGCAGCGGGTGAAAGAAACGTCCGAAACAGCACCAAACGGGACAGAACCAACCAAACAAAAAAAGACCAACAGCCTTGTCCTCAGCAACTTAAGTATGAGGCATGACTTGCCATCTTCATCCATCTTCCAGCATTTTGAGCCAGGTGTCAAGTGGTAGTTTCCATCCATCCGCCAAGATCACAGGAATAGCTTCCCCATTCAATACCTCCATCAGTCGGTAGCTCCAGCGCCCATGGCCGTGCAACACCAGGCCATAGGCCGAATCGAAGAGGGAGAAATATGGCCTGGGGCACCCCAAAAATCACCGTGTGGTAAGTCCCATGATGAACCACAAGGTGAGAACCCCCAGTTATAAGATTAGTTTATAAATCCATTGACTATATATATATATTGTACCCCATAAATCCATAAGCCCCTAGTTAAGCACGTTGTAGGTCGTCAACTTAGCTATCTACGGGGCATCACCTTGCACCAATGTGTGGGTTTTTAGGAGCCAATGTGGTTGGACTGGTGACGGCCTTCACACACCTGGAAGTACAGGGAGACTTCCAATCCCAGAGCTTTGTAGTGCTTGAACTAGGGTAATTAACGTGTTAAACTCAGTAACAAGCCATCCCATTCACCAACCATTCGGAGGTCATTCTCCATCCCAAGACGGGGTTTTTCAACCTCTATGGTTTACCATTGGGCTTACTGCAGGCACACTAAATTCGAAGCCCTTTCGATGGCACCCTTTTGGTGCCTCATTTCTTTGTGGCGTTGTGCTTTGTCGGCAATGGCAATGAACACGTCAGATGGCAGCATGACACTGGTCAGACTCGGCGAGCGTGTCGGGCAGCCACTGAGCTCTGGTCGGCGGATGGACACGTTGAGCATTGCTTCCAGGTTGCCACGGACATAGGATGCCCCGTCCAGACCATTGTTCCGAATCCCTTGGAAGGTGAGAAAGTACTTGGGCGGATCAGAAGGTTTCACCTGACCCAATTGCGTGCGGAGTTTGCACTGGTTGTCATGTTCTTTCACCAAAGCTTTTGACCTGAAAGAAAGAATATGAGTCTCTCTACATAATACATTGACAACAAAATCACGTTTTCATGGCTTCATACTAACATTATCTAACATTAACGTAATTATTAATTATGAACATCTCTGGTAGTTTTCATCCATCCCCACCTTGTTGTTCTTCAGTTTTTCTGGTGCCGGGATGTGATGCACATGCGTCACGCCCGGCACCAACAGTGCGGAGTCGTTCTTCAGATCCCAACCCCTGAGATCTGAGGAGGAAAACATGAAATCTCGACGCGCCAGGAGCTTGACGATGTTCGGATCCTGGTTGATCTCGAACACACAACCCCCAAAAAAAGGGATAAACAATCCTGAATAAAAAAGCTGGACTGGTGAATTGAAACATGTATGGAGTATGTGCATACATGTGGTATACATGTGGTATACATGTGGTATACATGTGGTATACATGTGGTATACATGTGGTATACATGTGGTATACATGTGGTATACATATGTATACTGTATACATGTATACATATAATTTACATATACACTAGATTTTAATGTGTTCTTGTCTCTCATGCCTTTAGGCCGGTGTTCAGTAGCAGGGGTTTAGGCCGGGGCTTTAGTTGTGGCTAAACGCCGTCGTGCCGCCCGATGCAAATGGACATTTTCGTGACCCCATCCCGTCCCATGTTCAGAAAGAAAATACTCCAAAAAAATCTATGCTCCCAAATATGTGTATATAAATCCCTCACAGCCACCATGGTTTCTTCGGAGGATGTTTAATCTGAACCGGAGATAGCATTAATCATAGCTGAATAGATATTAACCACATTTAACCGTTATATTCCCATGAATATCCCAGGAAATCACTAAATCATGATTTCTGAGGCCTGGAAAAACATGGAAAACATACCAACAAATTGCCCTGGCCCCTGGCCTTCCGTCCCCTGGCGCCAAGTTTCGCAGTTTCGCCGCATCTGACACTTCTCTTGCGCCAGCGAGCTCAGTTGCAGCTTGGCGTCGCAGTCGTAACCTGACGCGGAAAACCGTGTCCAACGTCCAAGGGCCGGTCCCCATGGTCCCCTAAAGGCCCTGGTCTTTCGCCACATTTCACCAGCAATGGGGGATAAACCAACCACGGAGATACCATAGGAATCCATAGGTATCTCAAGACATGTATTGAAATGTGTCACAAACATTCACAAACAATGTCCCCTTTGGAATTGTCAATAAATGTGTTGTTGTCGTCCTGCGAAACGTGACAATGAAGCATGGGGCCCAGCACCCGCCCAAGGAACAAAGGTATGGCCGGTCAGGCGTTCGTGGTGGCAGCTCCAGAAATCGTTGCACTGGTCCGCAACACACGATGTAAAACACTGCCTGCCAACGACCCATGAAACTCATAGGCATGAACATCTCGAACATGTCCAGTAAAAAGAAACGTTTGAAATTATCAAACTGATCTGAGTCTGGATATGGAACATTTCCTGACAGATTGCTTTTCAGAACTATGAGAGTCTGAGACATCTGTTTCTTGTCATGAACATTTCCGTGGAAGCCTTCAATCACTTCAATAACCTCGTCAAACATGGAATTCCAGCATGAATTTGATGGACAGTAGAAGTGCAATTATGACCAAAACTCGGGCATCCTGCACCCCATCAATTTGGTGCGGGGGCAAATCTTTGGACATACACGTGAATCATTTGGGTAGATGTTTGCAAACCAACTTGAACAACACACCCTGAGAGAAGCAACGAACATGGAAACAGAACACAAATGAACATACTAAATCAGATTAACTGGCTAACCGGCTAATTCCAACTGATTCCCCAACTAATGATTCCCCACATCTTCCAAATATTCATGCGGGAGAATCCCCTCATATCCATTTTTCAGGTAGCTCCAGCACCTTCTCCGGCTCTTCCACAGTGAAGTTCCTTGGCGCGGGATACGGTGGATGCACCTTGAAGTACCTGAAAGTCGACTTCAGTTCAAACATCAGCAGTTTCAAACATATCCCAAATATATATTCCAAATAGTTATCCAAATATCCTATTCAACTATCATAAACATGATAAATGATGATTGGGATGCTTACTAGTTCGATTTTGGAGACAATGTGCTTTTGATGCGCACTAAGCAGATACCGGTGATGCAAAAAAACAATTTGGCCTTGGTCAGTTTGATACATTTTTTTGATCATAAAAGTACAAGCTGGAAATGCACAAACATGGCATGGTAATGGAGTTTTGTCAATGGAGTTTCTCTTGGAGAGGAAATCATCACTATTTTCTCAGTGTCAAATTTACTGTAACATGAACATCAGGAACCATCAGCCATGATTCTGGGTAAATAAAAAAATATTTCACTCACCTGAATTGTTGGGCCATTTTGGGATGATTCCCCGAATCCTAACTATGATTATAGTGAGGGAGAATAGTGAGGTCGTGATGAAATTTACCCAGATGATTGCAAGCTGCGTTTCTGTGCAAATCTTCCCAGCGCAGCGTTGACGCCGCTGTGATTCCACTGTACTGGCTGGAGAATAGGGATTCCGGTAGTGGATTATGATAGCCAATACCCTCTGGTTATGTCAAAATAGCTATTGAAAATGACCATAGAAATAGTGGATTTTCCCATTAAAAATGGTGATTATCCATAGTTATGTTAAATTACCAGAGGGTATATTGGATAGTCCAACCCCTTATAATCCCCCACCAACTATCTCCCGGATTATCATATCCCTATCGTTTGATGCTAAAAGACCCTATCAATGGTGATGAAATCACCAATCAATACACCAGGGCCACCAGCAGTCTCTGCGCTGTCAGGATGCCAGCGTTGGAGTTCTCGGATTCGCAAATCCTTCCGAAGCATCAAGGTCTCTTCAATGAAGACCGGAGCAAATTCGTGAACCGGAGGATCTCCATCAAACACCTCAAAGCCAGGCTGACAGCTCTTGGTCGCACTGACATTATATATATATACCTGTATATAATTATACATATGCTCAGCGCCAATACATGGACCTACCTTTTTCCACTGTTGCCACTCTCGCAAAACATATGTATATATATATATATGTATATATATATATGTATATATATGTATATATATGTATATATATATGTATATATATATGTATATATATGTGTATATGTATATATATATATATATGTATATATATATATGTATATGTATATATATGTATATCCGGTAACGCTTCTCCACTCATCCCAAACGTGGATGGGTTTGGCAACACAAAATCGAACATGGCGAAATCAGATATTCCACACAACCATATAAAGAATAGATACAGAAGTACTAATAGATTATGTATATTATATAATATATATATATATATATATTATATTATAAACTATGTAGATACTATTCAAATCAAAGAACAAAAACGTGTTTTCTCCCGAAATTTGCCCCTTTTTTCAGAATCCGGAATGGCCCACAAAATGCTTCAGTGGACTCAACGGATTGAGTTTTTCGCAACTGCACCATTGGTTGCTCTTTGCTGAGTGTATGATATATAGCTCATATATATATATATATGTGATTAATATGGTACAATACCAACAAAAAAGACCATAGTGCACAATACTAGATATATATATATATATATTATCAACAAATCATTTCAATATACACATTACAAAATATTACAAATACATAATTATGTGTAGATTATATAGATGTATATAGATGTATTATTGATTTTTATGCAAATACATAAGTTTATGATATCTTATCATAGATTTTCATCTACATCTACAGATCCTCGCCTTGAAGGGTGTCTCTTCAGCTTTCTCCGTGAACTCAGTGGAGGACGTTGTGGACCGCCTCACTTGGCATTGGAAAATGGTGCTTCACCATGGAAAAACCCTGAAAAATGATGGTTTAAGCATAAGAACCGTGGTGTTTGAAGGGGGATTCAGCTTGAAACATATGGGTGTTGATAAATGATGGTTGAATCATGACTTCATCACCAATAGAGATTTTACTGTAAACAAATCGGAAAGTCAAATGTGGATATTCCAACCATTGATGTCCTCAACATCCACTCAACATGTTCTTACTTCAGCACTAAAGCATCCTGGTATCCTGGTAGAGTCAGACGATGTCAGACGTGGGTGGGCCTTGTTGGTATCCGCGTCTGGGGATCTTTTCTGACATCCTCGGGGATCCGCCAAAGTCCAAAGTCATTGCACGTGAAGAGAAGCAACGCCAGCCTTGCAGGGATTTCACCAAGGGGACCCTGCAGTCAGCCGCTACCCTCTGGCAAACCAACAATTTGATCTGGAAAATCACCCATTTTAATAGGCCTAAATGTGACATGTTCTAGAGCTATGTTAGTATTGTTAGTTGACCGCAGGGTAGTCTTTAGCATGTTGGTATGTGAAACTGTTTTTTCTCCATTCATGGATCAACTCTTAAGAGCTGATGATAAGTGTCGTTTGTTTCACACAAAATCAAGGTCTGTTACAAACACTCTCATAGAATGACATGTGGCAGTGGGTCAAAACCCTATCCCCCTTCTGTTCACATCAAAATAGCTGGTAAATGGATGGTAATTCCCCTAAAAATGGTATTAATAGGTTTTGACACACTGCCATGTCTGTTAGAATATGTTTGAATGGTTCACTTGATATCTTGATATATCTTGTCAATGTCAACTGTCTTCTCTGTCTTCTCCTGAGACTTATGTTGTGCCGGACTGGTTTTGGGTTGAAGAGATTTTTCTCCTAGTAGCGCGTCTGTCATTTCTTGTTTCTGGGTAGTTTCCGAAGTTCAAGCCTGTCTGAAGGTACAGTATCTATATATTATAGAGCCTAAAATCTTGGACACTCGCACACATCTATTAAGCCTCCATAGCCTTCTACAAAATTTTCCGGGAATCCCCACACCACATTGTTTTTTCAACCTGGTCGACAAATTTGGTCGTGGCCAAGAGGCAATAGAAAGATCTGGCAAAAGCGCAGAGGGCCCCAGCCACAAATCATCCGCAAAACTTCGCATTGGATCCGATTGCTTAAAGTGACTGTTTGGATGTCGGATGATGTCGGTATGTCAAAGTCTTGTGTCAATGCTGTCAATTTTACCACTGGAAAGTCTGGATCTGTGAAAGAACGTGGATCTCTTGAACAGCATCGATCCAAGAGCGCAGGATCCAAGAAGCTGAAATCTATCAGTTTCGTATACACTGTACAACTATTAATGGTTGTCCTTGTTGTAAATGACTTTCGATTGTGTGTATGTATATGTATATATATATATACACATGTATTATTGTGTATATATAATAATTCCTCAGCTTAGTTTCTCACCCTGAAACAAACAACTTAGGGAAATTCAGGTCCCACTTTGGATTTACGTTTGATATACCGTTGCATCATCTGCGAGGCTCCGACAAATGCCGTTGGACCTGAACGGATGTGCCAGGAGAATGCAGGATTTGCCGATGAACATATCTTGGTGCATGTGAAAATGAGCATTATTGGCATTAATAGGGTATCTGATTAATATCTGATTAATAGTGTATCTGATTAATCATCACTATCACTTTGATCACTATTTTATGGGCATTTTTAAGTGATAGTGATGATTTTTCATCAGCGGATTTGGTGGTTCTCCCATCGTTCTCGGACAAACCCATAACTTGAGCCACGACATGTTTTGGGTCAATCATGTTGGGAATCACTCCCAGCAATATTCAGTGGGAAACCCATCTTTCCCGCGTAGACGGTCTACTTGAAAGATCTTGAAAGTGAAGACGCTACAATGTGGTGCCCACCCCCCCGGTTTTTGCTATAAACCCCGTGAATCCAACTTATTTAGCCAAGCGAAAGAAACCAACTTAGCAAATGCTTAGGGGCACCATTATCAACAATTATTACCATCAATAACCAAAATAGACATATTTTCATGAACAAAATATGCTTATACTATATAACCCATTTCCCAATCATGAACAGCCATTATTACTGTTGTCCGTTACAACTAATTAACTAATTAACAACCATTATATAAATTAAACCCATTTTTGACCTCGGCAAAAAACATCGGTATTTACGGTGTTTTTTGCTTCGAGAGTGTCAAAAAATGCGAAAACACCATCTATTTGACGATTTTTAGGGGTGCACAAAAATGCGAAAATAAGCTGTTGTGCAAGAACAACGACGACGACAACAAGAAGAAGAAGAAGAACAAGAACAAGAACAAGAACAAGAACAAGAACAACAAGAAGAAAAACAAGCACAAACATGCGACAAAACGATGTGTGGTAAGATGGTTACAAGCTGCGGTATGACAAGAACATCACACTGTGCTCTGCACCTGCTCGCACGCGCAGAGCACACTACTATACATAGCCCTTATGGCATCGCCGGTGTGCGAAGCTCTACAATATGGCAAGAATTGCTTTGGCTCCAAATGAACATGCCCAAGACTGAAGGTACTGACAAGTTTCCCCTCTACATCTTTGAGTTGCCTTGCACACATACACAAAGGAACAACACAAGGTTGTTTAAAGGTGGTGCTGTGGCACAACTATAAGAAATAATATACGCTACAAAATACTGTAAGATACTGGGTTTGCTTTGGTGCCTACTGGGGGCAGGGGGGCAGGGGCCTGGCCCAGACCTAGAGAACTAAAATTGTAGCTAGCTAGGGTTGTGCTCCAAAAAACTGTTCCAAACTGAGATTTTGTTTAAAGGATTTTTTTGGTGCAAATGTTGTGCTAGTCTGGTGCTTTTTTTACCTTGAAAATGGTGCTTTTGTTTGGTCTTGTTTTTCTTCAAAATGGTGCTCCTAGCTGGTGTAAAATTTGTGCTCATCTGGTGCTTTTTTTCTTCAAAAGGACGTTTGTGGTATCCAGGATGCAGTTTGGGAAGTTCGAACACTGCGTAGGGCCGTAGGAGGTGACCTTTGGGCAGGCATACGTTCGATATTGCGATAAAATGCGATAAAATGTACCTGGATGGTTTTAGGGACTCAAATAAGCCAGGCTCAAGTAGCTTGGTGTTTCCACAGCAATGGTCGATTGACACAGCGCTTCTTGAGCACGTTCCCATGTGTTCCTAGTTCTCAGACGTTCTCAGATGTTCTATGACGTCCTAAGATCTTCTGAGATGTTCCCAAATGTTCTAAGTGTTCATTCATTACTTCCGCCTTATTCCAGTGGCACCACGCTTGCATCAGCTGTTTCCCTGTTTCCAAGGCCAGCGCCAGGAAACACATGGGGAAAAAGTTGGACAGCACCAGCCTCAGAGATCCAAACAGGAAGAATAAAACATATTTTCAATATTTTGTATAGAAAATATAGATATAGAATGAGTCAGTAACGGTAGATGAGCATCGTATAGTATCTTGGCATTGTATAGTTGAAATCTTATGCAACAAAAACAGGTGGCCCGAGACCATCAGGAAAGTCTTATATAACAAGAATCCCATCAAGAAAACCATGGTTTAACAACAGGAATTACAATGACTTACGCATATTTGGAACATTTTGGAACCATAGAATGGACGGTGTTTCATAAGAATGCTTTACTGCTTAGATTTCAACAGGCCCCAAATTTTGGCCCATGCCCATACGTGTCATGACCTGACCATGGGATGATCTGGAAAGACCTAAGGACCTTTTTGTTAGGGGCCGCCATGTCACCTATGTCATTCCCTCACATCTAAGGAGACCAATTTCCTTTTTAAAGGTCATGGTGACAAATGGTGATGCGCAATCCGCAACTGTTTTACTTCAAGCATTGTGCAGGTGGTTTTTGTTGGTGGCTAGGCCAGAAAAGGCACTGCTTGTCGCTAAGCGCAAGCACTGAACTCATCTTCTGAGACTCGCGATGACACAAAAGGTGGAGCCTTATTCCCCGAATTCGAGTGAAGGTATCATGCAAGACTGCGTGATATGTTCAAACAGAAATGTAATACCATACTAAGATACAATGTTTATATGTGTGTGTACACATTCTGCGCATGCATAAATGATCATAAATGCATATGCATTATATTAACTAGTTATACATTTTTCCATTGAGTGTGTCGTATATTATACATGGATCATCATGGATCAAGAACAGACCTATCTCCCTAGCAGGTCCTAGCAGTGTCAAAGTGTCATTGCTGCTTCGCTCAAGCCCAGGGGGCCCAGGCCCACAACAAGCCAATGATTGATGAAAAAAATCCTGCCAATGATTGGGCAAAAACCCTGCCAAACAATTGAGAAATCACCATGGATTTGCATGAATTGATGATCTTCAATTCTATCCCCATGTTTGCTGATATATTCACATTATTGTTGGTGAACTGTTGGTTTGTTGTTGATTTGGTGATCCACAGAAGGAATCAGTTTCCACCATCTTTCACCATGACATCAGCTCACAGTGCCAAGCTGACCCCACAGCGCATACCTCGAGCAGCATCCACATCATATGTCTGGCGACTTTTGAACAATATCGAAAATTCAAACATGTTTACAATCAGACTATAATCAGACATGTCCAATGACGGACCTGGATTTAATGATTTAGAAGGGTGGCCCTGGTCGAAAAAAACGCTGCAAAAAGGGCAACACCAAGTGAGAAGTGCCACGACGTACATCACAAATAAACATGGAAAAATGTGTGTGTGTGTGTCCAAACTTGGAAAATACCACAACCATGGACTGCATTAAAATAGACCATGAAACATAACATCATTGACTTTTGGAGGTCCAAGAGTAGCTGTACAGGCTTCGTCCCTCCGGAAAACATATTCCACATTCTTACCAGGACTACAATACATTGTCTATCCAAGAAAACATGAACATCGGTTGCATAGATCATTCTTCAAAACAATGGTCTTAAGATATTGGGATGGTAACTTGCAATGGTGCATTGAAGCCTCAGGTTCCATCTGAAATTTCATAAACATATACATGGTTTTGTCGCAAAATAGGTTCTACCCCAATCCAATGGTTTGAGGATGGTTCATCATCATGTTCCCATTAAGTGGACATATTGTGGGTCATATGGGAAGCCCAATGCCATAAACAACTCCTACCTGCAGATGTTTTTTTTAATATACAACAAATAAACATAGTGGATGGTACACAACCAATAAACATAGTGGATGGTTTGAGGTTTTGGGGTTACCACATAAGAACCAATTATACCCCAATGGTTAATCAAGCTTATCATGGCACGAAACCTCAAATTCCCCATGATATTTTCCGAGATGCCACGATGCTACGCATTGGGATGATGCGCTGGTAGATATCCTTGGGCTTTGGAATGTCCCAAAATGGTGTACATCTCCAAATGGGCCGTTTAAAAACAGCGAAAATGATGAGAATATACAATATGATTTTTGCAGGTAGCCAATTTTTGGACAAACCTGTTTGCGGGGAAGGGTCGGTTGCGGCAAATAAAATTGGCATTTTATGCAACCGATTTGGCCAGCAAATGATCAGCGAATAGCAAGTCATTCCAGTGAGATTCCACCACAACTTTGGCATCGCGCTAGGTGGAATGACGCACCCCCACAGTAGAGACCTTGCGATGCGAGTCCCACAGGCACCTGTTTGAAGGGTACCTGGATTCGATGGATTTTCCTCTGGATTTCCCAACAAATTTGGAGCCAACTGCTCCGTCCTGGGAAAGTCTCCACCAGAGGTGTCACCGAGTGAAGCGAATCTTGATAATCTCTTGTCACCGTGAGAGCCAATATAATATGATCGATATATATATATATATATAAATAATAATATTAATAATAATAAGAAGAAGAATAGTAAATAATAATAGTAATAATACATAATAATTATAATGATATAATAGTAAAACATACTAATAACGACAATAGTACTAATAACAACGGTAACAATAATAATAAATGATGATAATAACAATAATATTATTAATAATGATTATATGATTAATATGCTGATCAATGTATGATATATGATATGATAAATGGAACATATGATATTTTGACCCTCAATTTTAGGGTCTCCCCTTCTCTCAAAACAAAGCCACATGGCCCAGATGTCAACGCCGGAGTTTCCAATGGTGGTTCTGGGCGGCTCATCGTCGGAATCCACCTGAGTCTGAAATCACACCACATGCTGCGAGGAGGGCAAACACTGGAAGATGGGAATGGAACATCCTCTTTTTGGAACATCCACGTTGATGGTTACATCATGCTGTGTAGTATTGATGTATTCTGTAGAATTATACACATCAATTTGAAGTGGGTGTAGATCACTACATGTCAATACATATCATGTACTGGTTGGTAGATAAACAAACAAAATACCGTACCCGGTACCCGTAAAATTGTTGGTTTATCATCATGTTTTTCATGAAAATGTCCATGGTAACCGGGTATTCCGTATTCCCCATATTATGCACCAAACGCTCCATCATAGACAATAATTAATTGGTTATACTTCCTCTATATCTCCACTCTATCTCTATGAAGAGGAATATACCCTCTGGTTATTTAACATAGCCATGGAAAAGGGCCCATTTATAGATTATTTTCACAGCTGGAAACCTCCATTTATAAGGGATTTTCCATGCCTATGTTAAATAACCAGATGGTAGTTCAATAGGGATATCTTTAATAAGGTACCTCTATCCCTATGGGATTGATCTTTATCTTTATATCATCTGAATATCCCATTCATCTATATGGTATTGATGGTTCAATCCTATATTAATTGCTACGAGTATCATTGATAAATCTTTTTTTTGCTATATCCCATTTTCATAGGATGGTTAAATCATGTTAAATTGAACCCTACCATTGATAAATCTCTATCTAAAAAAATTGCTATACCCTCTGGTAAACTAACAGTTTGCTATTGAAAATGGCCATAGAAATAGTGGATTTTCCCATTAATAGCATGGTGATTTTCCATAGCTATGTTAAATTACCAGAGGGTATAACCACCATTTTCCTATGGTTTTCCTATGATTTTCCCATAAAACCACCATTATTGTTGGTTAAAAATTGCTATATCCCATTTTTCTCGCCTATCTCTATGGTCACCAATCCCCCTATCGGCGAGTCGGTCGGTCCAGGCACTTCCCAATAGGGCTTCGGTTCAGGCGGCGGTCCCAGGCCCATGGCCTGGCCGTGACGTCATCAAATCTAGAAAAATAGATCATAATTGTACATATATTTATTGATATTGATTGATATGTATTGATATATTATTGATACTTATTGATATTGATTGATATGTATTGATATATTATTGATATTTATTGATATTGATTGATATGTATTGATATATTATTGATATTTTTTGATATTGATTGATATGTATTGATATATTATTGATATTTTTTGATATATTATTGATATATTTATTGATATATTATTGATATTTATTGATATATTTATTGATATATTATTGATATATTATTGATATATTATTGATATGTTATTGATATATTTATTGATATATTATTGATATATTATTGATATATTATTGATATATTATTGATATATTATTGATATATTTATTGATATATTTATTGATATTTATTTATGGATTTATAGTGGATAAATAGAAACAAATGGATTTGTCTTCAGTTCCTCCACCCAGGGCACCTGAGCCTCGTTCATGGGACAAATGAAAGGCCCTGGCACTACCTGGGCGATGCTGACTTTTTCATCAATCTTTGTGCGAGATCCTGCTATCTTCGAAGGATATTGATATCTTGGGTTGTTATATGTCTATATAATCTATTATAATCTATTGCAATCATGTGCAATATGCATATCGGAACACGTATATTCTTCATATTTTTGGTTGCTATAATATATGGGATCATCTTTGATAGTCTTCAATATTGGTTCGTATTCCTCCGTACAAAAGATGCCGCCGAAACTATGCCATGTCCGATGACTTGGACGAAATGGGCCAATGGGCGGTATACTCCATCCACTATTATCCACTTTGTTTGGTCACATAACTTTTGATATATCATGATATATCCACTTTATGAGTCTTTACGACTGGTAAGACATTCTTTAACATATCTAGGTCCACAGCCACTGTTCCAGCCAGGCTGCGTAGTCCTTTTGTCCACTCTTTCCGTCTTGGTAGATGTTGCCATCAGAAACAACCTGGAGGCGGTACTAGTAGGTGGGATACGACCTTGTCAGCTGCCCTGAAGTACCACATATTGAAAACGGATGAAAACGGCTCAACAATTTGCTGAACACGAAAACTACATATCTAAGCTAAGGAAAATAATTCACTCGAATTTAGGAATTGAGCATTCACTGAAAAAAAGAAAACTTAAGACAACCAACCATCACTTGTCAATATGTAGTGTTCAATATTTATCAAGTGTATCCCCATTTGTAAATATTTATCAAGTGTATCCCCATTTGTAAATATTCTGGATGATTAAAACTGGTTCGATTGAATCCCCATTCAAGGTCCCTCATCAACCAGGACAAAGTGGTCGCTGGTCAAGCGGCAGCTTTCTCTGTCAGTACTTTCCACTCTTCTTTGTGCTGTTTCTTCTTTTCCTCACGCACTACTGCAAGGTGCATGCCGCATCTGTACACGATATGACTAGATATGTTGCAAGTAAAGTTTGGACTGTTAACAATACCCAAAAGCTACAGCAAATATTGAAGAGTTTCCACCCAATCTAATTGGTCATCATCACTCTCTAGCTCGGCTGGATGTTCACTTAGATTCAATGAGTTCCTGGCTGCCAAGATTATGGACACTCATTCACTTGCATCTGTCACTCCATGGTGCAATCCCAATGGCCCGGAGACCACCAAATTGATCAATCCTCAGCCACCCGCTCACAACTCAAGCCCGCTGCAGTAGAAAATCGCTGATCTACATCTATGCATGGATGTTTTTCCTGAAACATCCAGAAATTCTGACTTTTGTTGGAACCATACCACTGCAACCCCGAACATTGGATGTGGGCCAGGTGCGGAACTGTCAAAGAACTGAAAACATATTGACCAATATCCATGTTACTATCATTATATTAGATCACTATATGATATGTGTGTGTGCACAAAAATGGTTGGTGTATATAATTATTGTGTATACATATATATATAATTATAATATGTATAATTATAATAATAATAATGATAATAATTTCAATAGTAGTAATAAAAAATAGTAATAATAATAATAATAACACAATATATATATATATACGTTGCACGCAACTCTGTTGGCCGTATCCCCAGATCTGCCAGGCCAGGGTTTCTGGCTTTTTTGTGCATCCCAAGTCGGGAAATCTATTGTTACTATAGGGAGGGTATAAGAAAAGTGTATATCTATTGACATACTATGGCTTATTATATATAATAACAAGGATAATATCGGTTATCCAATGTGACTCATCACAAAAATGCTCCGGCTCCATTGAAAATTCGTAGAACGAATGCACCAGGATGGACCTTGGAGCAGGTAGATGATGGTAGAGGGCTAAGTAGTACAGGCTAGTGCCCATGGCCAAGCTTGGGAAGATGATCCCATCTACAGTTGTAATAATGGATCATTATCTATCTATAGATCATATGATTATTAATAGCTATATGATGTATATGATGTAATAATAGCTATATGATGTAATAATACATGTACCCAAACTGATCTAGCTATACACCAACTTAGCTACGGGTTCTACCTAGTGATGGATTATTCGCCGTCACTACCATTATGAATCCTTCTTCATCATTGATAAGCTCATCCCCATGATGTCCACTGTTCATCCATCGTTTTCTCCTTCAGCTGCTGCACTTTCTCCTCCTTCAGCTGTGCCTCCTCGGGAGTTAGTTCCTGCGGGGTGACTGGAAACTCCCGGAACTCAATGGAGGTTTAGTTCGCTGGGAAAATTGTAAGCTTGCTTTAAAGGAGAAGAGCACGCTACTTGGATACTTTTCTTCGAAATGCGCCTGAACAAAAATGAATGTTTGTTTATCAGTTTACCAATGATGGCGGTCCCAAACCACGTGTTTTTTTCTCTTGTCGTGGTTAGGGACTGCCTTGGTTTACCAATGATCAAGTCCAGGGACATGAAAAACACGTCATGCCCACAAGTACGCCGTTGCGAAGTTGGGTCCACACCAGGCTGAAGGCGGAAGTAAAAGTCAACAACGGCTAGCATTATTGTTGTTCGATCAGGGTTGAGTCGTAGCGTGCATTGTTTAGCTTTTGTGAGAATTACGTGCACCAAGTGAACTAAGTGGAGATTTCAACATATAGGGGCCCGATATCCCAACTTCCGGTAGAGATCACATGCTTACATCCATTATGAACCACTACTAACCATTAGTAACCATTCAGAACCGATGGTATCTTCATTGTTACCATGGTCCTACCCAGATTATTCCCATTACTAATCAGTGATATATCCATGTTCAGTTTTGTCCATATTAATCCATATGTTCATTCTATGCCCATATTTATCGTTATATAAATCCATATTAATCCATATTAATCCATAAAAGTCACGGGTCACCGGGTGACCCAAGCGGTGCCTTTGGTCCTTTCTTCGCTTCTGCCAAGTGGTTTGCCAACTTCTTTCGGATCTCCGGCCTTATTTCGTGTCCACGTTTTTTGGGACGGAAGGTGAGTGGCTCATCCGACCGGGCCACTGCAGTCACCAACTGAGAGCAGAACGTGGTGTAGTGGCTGAGACCCTCTTCACAAGCCTTGATGGCTCCTGTGAGATCTCCCATGTTTCGTCGACAATTGGCCTGCAGGGAAAAAAGAAGGGCGCGGGGAAAATCACTCGGTCGCAAGTGTTCAGGGTCTATGAAGTTCTTCATCAGACTACATGCATATACATATGTATGTATGTGTATATATATATATGTGTATATATATATACATACATAGATATATTTGTATACATACACAGATATGTACATATTATTCAACACGCATATATATATATATACGCACTGTATATATACATGTATGTATTGACATACCCATATACGTGCGTGTATGTGACCAGCATATTGCGACAGCTCTGAAGAGAGATCGCCGCCTCGTTGCTGCACAAGACCGCCACATGATGCCCTCGGACGTCGGCCTGGCCGAAGAAAATGTAGCGTTGCGATGTGAAAAAGTTGAGGAATATATTGGAATATAGTCCAAAAGCATCAAACATATGGACTTGTCATGACTTGCTATCACTTTAATGTTCCGTCCTGATTTGTGTGGCCCCTCCTTCAGACGAATGCTATAACCTCTTGAAAGTTGAGTGTTCAAAAGCTGTTCCTCAGATAAAACACGATCATACATTTAAGTCTTTTAACTGGCGACAATTGAAATCCAATTAAAACTTTTTTTTTGCCGGTGAACTTGTAGTACTTGTACTTGTAGTGAGTGGGGTTCGGCATGTTGATCGCGTTCCCTTTTGCACCTCAAGTGTTTTTAATAAAATGTCTACTAAGAAAGAGAAAGAGAGAAAGAGAGGGAGAGAAGGAGAGAGAGATAGAGAAAGAGAGAGAGAGAGAGAAAAAGAGGAAGAGAAGGGGAAAAAAAGAGGAAGAGAAAAAGGGAGAGGAAGAGGAAAAAGAAGAGGAAGAGAAAGGGAAAGATAAAGAAAGAGAGAAAGAGGAAGAGAAAGAAAAAGAGAAAGCGAAAGAGGAAGAGAAAGAGAAAGAAAAAGAGAAAGAGAAGGTTGCTTAAGTAAAAGGCTGCTCTTTCTTCGTTTGGCTCCAGGATCACCTCCGGAAAAGTTTGCTGTAATTCTGAACCTAGAAAACAAACCTCACTTTAGTGAACTTGGCCCTCGCATGGTCCAGTGCCTTGCAAAGTTGCGGAAAACCTCATCCTTTTGGCAAAATGTCAAGATTTCTTCCAGAAAAAAATGTCAAGATGTTTCTTTCCACACAAACATTTGTTTGAAAAAACATGGTCTACAACAATAGCCACAATAAATCATGGCTTCTGCAAAGAGGTCTGGACATGTCTAGCCACTTTTTTGCGAACCGAGCTACTAATCAGACCAATCAGGATCCAACACTATACCATACATTAATACCCACAAAAAATACTGGCCCAAAGAAATATCTGGATAAATATGTATGTATATATATATATATATGGAGGTTTCCTGAAACGTGGTACCCCTAACTCATCCATTTTTCTAGGATTTTCCACAAAAAAAACCATCCAGCTATTGGCTGGTACTTCCATTTATTGAAACCCCCATGTATGTACCCAGCTTTAGTTTTGTAGGATATCTTCAAATGACTTCGACTCTACCATCCCAATACCCCTGCATCGGTGGCCTTCTGCCAGGTTTCCCGGCCCTTCTTGTAGGCCTGGCCGCCAGGCTTTTCTGAATGCCTTTGGTAACATGAAGAAAATTTGGGAATCGAGCCATTGAAACATGGGGAAAATAAGGTGTTCCCATCATTTTTTGATTTTTCCCCTGAAGTTTAGTGGTTTTTGTTGTTTCGCTGAAATTTAGCATAAAACTAATAAATTATGATAAAACAATAAAGGAGGCCTCCGAATTCCAGCTTCACCACTCACCTGCCATCACCTGACCGCAGCCTCCAGTGCCGCATCGTACTTCTTCTCTTGAAAGGCCTTTTAGCTTGCAAGACTGTGTGTCAGACAAATACCCTTGACTCTCAACATCAAACCAGATCATATATGTAACTACAACTACAATATGTATATAATATATATATATATATATATATATATACGTATATATACATACATACAATATGTTCTTCTATCATTTGTATAATTTCATATCATTTGTGTATATTACTGCGAACCCCGATGTTAAATGTTTACTCTTATATCAGATGTAGCCAATGTAGCCGCTTCGCCTGGATAGTAACATCATTTTCTCCCATTCTTTTGCACCTTGTTTCCACTTTTCTTGTGCTTCACCGCCTCTTCAGCCTCTGCAAAGGAGAGGTAACCCTAAAATTTCCCACGACATACTGAAGCTTCAAAACGGAGCTTTAAAAAAAAATTGAGCTAATCTATGTTACTATGTGGCAAAGGTAGGTCAATAAGTCTGCCAGGGGCTATAATAATGTGTTATAAAAATTTCCGCAATAAACAAGTGCTTAATCAGTGACCAATCAACGGGGGATCTTGGTGGCTCAGGTGAAAACCTTCAAACACAGTAGATCGAGGCATGTTGAAACCCAGAAATGGGAAGATTCCACGCAGATCGATGAAAACCCATAAAAAAATGGTAAAACAGGGGAACTGGGACAAGACAGGTTGGAGGTCAGGTGGGAGGCTGTTATGTTTTTGTTCAATGTTGTAAATCTAAACGTTTGACTGTTTCTTTCTGTTAATCTTGCTAAATGTTTCGTCGGAGTTGTTTGATTAATGATTAATGTTTGGTTTGGATGAGGGTAGGGTATGTTGAGGTTGTTGTGGTTTTACTGTATGAGATAGTGTCCATTAATGTTCATTTGATGCTTGATGCTTTCTTCGTGTCGTTTCATTGTAT
>Ga0126342_10000464_pt1 | contig 44109 bp, 45 predicted proteins | sample Cyp1metagenome_FD_92528 | JGI IMG/M metagenome (GOLD analysis project Ga0126342, IMG submission 92528) | Coral microbial communities from Lord Howe Island, Old Settlement Bay, Australia - Cyphastrea 1 metagenome | ecosystem: Host-associated > Invertebrates > Cnidaria > Coral ...
GATGAGGATGAGCTGTCTCCTACCCGCCCAAACCAGCCCCTGCTCTTCTTGATCTACGCCACACCAGTGACCATCTACCTGACCTTCTATGTCTTGGGATCCCTGAACATCATCTGAGCAGCTTGACACTGCGTGCTTCCAGCACCCCGTTTTTCCGATCTCAAGAACTCTGCAACACCGTGCAGACAGCAAAACAATTGTAATGCAATGGAACTGGGCCATGCAGTGCGATGCAGGGCTAGTGTGCCTTCAATCTTTGTTGTGAATGGTTGAGCACCAGCGATGTTCATAGCTGTCATAGCGTCTGAAGCTTCAGCACACTACTTTGGTACTTTTGCGAGGTATTGTGACACTGAAGATTCTTGCGAATTTGTGTTTGCTTAATATGTTAGGTATGCATATATAGTTGATGATAGTTGTGTTGGTTGGCATGTTCAGAATTCACCACCACATGGTGTGTTGGCTTTGTATGTTCCAGGCGGAAACCGGCCTGCAAAGAAGTGGACGGCTCAGACTCGGGGAGCTCAAGGCATGCGCGATGTTCCGCCCTTCCAGGCTGCCCAATTACATGGTTCGAATCCTTGCTGGCGTCATTCTGGGCGAAATCATGGGTCCAGCCACCTTCGCAGGTGCCTTCTGGAATTGAACCTAAGCCTCTAAGACTCTAAGAACTGACATACCAGACTCTAAGAAGGCACAATACACATACACACACAAAGGCAGCTTGGGTGCAGGACGTGCTGGAAGTGCTGGAAGTGTTGGATTTCTTTTTGCATTTCGATCCCTTTGCCAGGCGGCTGGCCGTTCCTTTTTGCCTACACTGCTGTTTGTACCTCAAAACGCTGCGTCGTTGGTGATTTTTTCAGCTTGACCCTTCCAATGGCTCCCCTCGCCCCTATGGCAACATTCTGAATCTTCTGCTCTCCCTGCAGGTTGTTTATTTGATCTCGGTCGAGTGCGCCAGAACCTGTTGAATCTTGTTACTTTTGAAGACTGATGTTTAAATGCGTATATCTTTCATTTTCTTTCACCCACCAAAAAAATGTAGCTGGAACTTGCAAGATTGTAGTTTGCAAGCATTCAAAACAAACGAACAGCCGGGGCATTTCAAAGAGTTCTAAGCTGTGTCAATTTAGGTACTCTCGACTGACTGCTTGTGTTTTGGAGCCACCGCCTGTTAGGCTTGTTTGACGAAATAGACTGAACAATGTGGAGAGTGTGAAAGGTTTGTCTTGGCTTCATGATGGCAAAGAAAGAAAGTGTTTTGAAGCTGCACATAAGTGAAAACGCAGCATCGCTAGACAGAGGCAAGGGCCACCCATCTGTTCGAGTCAAAGGTTAGACTCGGCAGCGCCAATATTGAAAGTGCCCGCAGGGCGCAGAAATGGGCACTTTTCCTGGTAAGCGCTTCAATTCTCTTGGCAGCGCATTGCAGAGCCTGGGCCGTACAGAGTGCAGATAGAGGCAGATACAGAGCACAGACAGATACAGACGGTATCATACAAACAGAAAATAACAGATAGAAATGATACAAACAGTACTAGTTTATACTTTATACTAGTTTTATTTTCTATTTCTTGCACGACTGTTTTAGTCCATTCTGAAGCCTGGGCCGCCTCCAGGGCCAGCCAAGGTCCTGACCGGCATCTTTGAATGTGCCGCGGCCAGGCGCCTAGTGTGAATTGGATCAGATTGGAAGATTCAGGCAATAAGTCGTTTTTATGTTTTTTTTTAAAATAATTTTTTATGTGTTGTTTCGTTCCTTTAAACATCCCTTGCGAATTCCTTGACACATTCTGTTTCTGACCCGAGAAATTCAGAGCCTGAACTTGATTTTGCAGACATTGCAGACTAATGACTTGCACTTTGTCAAGACTTTCGCAATTCTTTGAGGGTAAATGGAGTATAAACAATGTATATCAATGTATAAAGTGTTAGCACCAGTTGGCCCATCTTTGCACATCTTTGCACTTTCATGGTGACTGTCACGGTGACTGGCTCACGGCATCTTAGGTGACCCTCCTCGTGTTGCTACTTCTCTTGCAAGGCCCCAATGGCCTCAATTTCAGTGAGTCTCAACATGGAGAGTCAGTGTCACAAAAAAAAATGAAAAAGGGAAGACTATGGAAGAAAGATGACAAAGTTTGTGGGATTTTGTGGGTTTGTGTTTGCAGGAGCGCAAGTTGAATAGAAAGATGCTGCACAATGCCCATCAAGAGCGGATATAATCTGCATCTTTCTGATCTGCGTTGAGAGGCAACATCAGACCGCAGGATGGCTCGCCACCGATTTCGTTGCTCTCTCTGCAAATACAGCCTAGAAGATGCAGCCTACGAAAGGCATGACATATGCACCACTATGCCCTTATCATCACTTTTAGCTTTTGAATGCTTTTCGGGTGAAGGGTTTGAACACAGTGCCAAGCGCTTGGTGATCTAGTCAGCGTTCTTGAAGAACTGATCGGGTATGAGTGTATGAGTCAAGCATGTCATGGGTATGCGGGGATAGGATGTGACCACCAGGCCATGAAAGCTTCGGAGCAGGTTTTGCAATTTGATGTAACAAAACAAACAAAACATCGATAGACATGGACAGACAATGGACAGACAATGGACAGACAATGGACAGACAATGGACAGACCAAGTCACTGAATTGTCGCTGAGGTTCTCCCACATCGCCTCTCAAGTCTTCGGGGTTTTCTACGTGGGTTATCTCCCATCGTACTGGGTTCGCCAGCCTTGTATTTGTCAAAGCTTGTCAGAGCTTGTCATTACAAAACTGGTCATAGCTTCCAAGCACAAAACTAAACATTTATGACCTTTCTGCACCATCATTCTTTGCACTCTCCTTGCAACACTTTATAATGAAGCAACTGTAGAATCGTTTTCATTTTGCTGCTTGCAAACATACATACTGTATGTGAGTTATGTGAGTTACGTGAGTTGTTGCTTTGATGCCGAGAGTCTAAGGAAAAACCACATCCATGAAGTCTGTGAAGTTTGTGAAGTTTCTGCCTTCTGTCCTGCGGTTCTGATGCTTCGCCAGATAAGACTGCGAGCCCTTGCTCCAGCTCTACCAGATGGAGCTCCCTCAGGCACAAATGGACTTCACTGATTTCAATTGGATGTCAAGGATAGGTTCAACATGGATCTATATGGTGCAAAAGGCAATGCCAATGAACAGACAAGCTTTATATCATCCGATATCCAACATTTTCCAATACTACTTGTACTGCTAAGAGTGGAGTGTGCTTGGAAGAATTGGGATGGCATGGCCACCCTTTCTGTCTTGGGATTCACTGGAATCGGTTTCAGAATCAAAGACATCTACTTCTTATGGTACCTGTTGATACCTGTTGCATCTGTCCAAGTAGCTTTGGCTCTGTTGCACTAAGTGCATTCTATGTAGATCGTACCTTGAATTGCTCCTCGATTGCAAATCTGCAAATCGAAAGTGGAATACCAAAATGATGTGAACGTAAATGAGTTTTCAATTGACCTAGGAAGTTTGAATTTCTTGAAGTTTCACTTTTTCTGAATATGTCCGATGCACAAGCTCCTGTTGACAGTGTGTGTGTCTCACTGTGCTTATGTTGCCAAGGTTACGGAAGTGTTTAAGGCAGTGATCGGAAGGCACTTTTTGAGGCCACGATGTCGGAGCAAAATTTGGTGAGTCCGAGATTTCGAGCCGTCGCGATTGCTGTCCTATCGGCTTTTGGCGCATTGCTTTTTGGCCTCGACATAGGACTGAAACAAAAAGAGAAACACACATAATATATATATATAGAGAAATCAAAAAGACGCTACTTAAACATACTTAAACAACAATACGAATCAATCATACTCAATCCCCATCTCTTCATTTGAATTTGACTGCATTCCTGACACTGATTTGCCTGGTGTCATTGCAGGATACATTGCCCCTATCTTGGAGTGCGCTTCCTTCAAACGAGATGTGGCGCATCTCCCAGATTGGCACAATCCGCGCGTCAGGATAGATGACTACACAGCAGGTTCTGCGACCCAGGATGATCGGTCTCTATTGGTGTTGTCGATTCCAAGCTACAGCGGGAGATTACTAATAGTTAACTAATAGTTACTAATCCCTTTCCTCTGTTGCCACAAGCCACAAGCATCTACAATCCAGTACCCAGAGACACTCTGAACATCTCTGAACATGCCTAAACCTTTAGCCGCGCCCCAAAACCTTCCGCCTATGCAGGCTTCATTGTGGGTGTGTTCTCCATTGGATGCATCATTTCTTGTCTACCACCTGTGAGTGCGCATTGCATCAATGTGTGGGGGAGACGAAGTTCTATCATCATTGGATCTGCGACATTCCTAGCTGGAAGTGTCCTGCAAGTCTTTGCTATTTCTATCCCGATGATTCTTGCTGGCCGTTTCATCTCAGGACTTTCTATCGGCCTTTTGAGTGCAGTGGTTTCTCTCTACCAGAGTGAATTGGCTCCTCCATCACTTCGAGGATGCCTTACATCAGTGTATCAGCTAATGATCACTGCCGGTATTCTTCTTGCTTCTTTGATCGACCACAAGTTGGTCCATTTGGATGACGGCTGGCGCTGGGCAATAGCAATACAAATGGGACCTGCGTTGATCCTATTGATTTGCATGCCATTTATGCCAAAGTCGCCTCGTTGGCTGGTCCAACAAGATCGGATCGACGAGGCCCTTGACGCTCTCAAAACGGTGCGTGACGAGTCGGATGCGAAAGTGGAGCTGGAAGAAATCATGGAGAGCCATTTAAAGGCGAAGGCAGCTGGAATGAAAGATGTCAAAACACATGGAAGACAATGTTGAGAATATATCCCAGGATTCAGCAGGGTACATGTTCCCAGGGAGATAAAGAGACTTAGAACCAGACTTTTGGGAATTGGGGCTGAAGGATAGGTTCTGAGCGATCAATTTCTTGCAGAGCCCACATTTTTGTGAAGCCCCCACTTTTGAGAGTCCAAAACTTGGTAGGATGTTTCTAGTTCCCTCAGCCTAATGCAACATCATGCAACATCATACAACATCATGCAACATCATGCAACATCTTTCCATGTTTTATAGAATGCTTAAAAAAGGCTTTACACTAAACATCACTAAACTTTATACTTTCTACATCTTTCTGTCTTTATACCCTTTGGGCCCTTTGGCTGTGGCTCAGGCCCTTGGAGAGCCAGCTTGGAGGGACCTGCTCCATGGGCGAGTCGGTTTCCTGCTGCTCGTCGGTGTATCGTTGCAACTTTTGCAGCAACTGGTGGGAATGAACGCATTTATGTACTTTGGTCCCCGTGTATTTCAAGACATTGGTTTCGATCCTGTGCGTTTTCAGACCATCAGCAATCTGGTGAATTTCCTGGCAACTTTTCCAGCTCTCTTGTTTGCTGATAAGTACGGTCGTTGCAGTCTCCTACGTTGGAGTGCTTTGGGCATGTTCATCGCCTGCATGACAATAGCAACAGTTTCCGAAAAGATTCTGGTTGTCAGCGGTGGTTCTTACACGACCTATGCTTCAACAAGCACAAGTGGCAGTTATGTCATCGTTGCAATGGTCTTTCTTTTTGTGATGAACTTTGCTTATGGCTGGGGCCCCATTGTTTGGGTCTACAACTCTGAGATCTTTCCACTACAGTACCGAAGCAGATGCATCGCAACTTCCACCTGTGCAAACTGGATAGGCAACTACCTGATAGCCCAATGTACGCCGATCTTGCTCGGAAAGTTGGGCTTCCTGACTTTTTACGTTTTTGGTACGTTTGCACTGCTTGCCCTACTTCTCGCTGGGTGGTTGCCTGAAACAAAAGGAGTGAGTTTGGAGCAAATGGATCGAGTCTTTGACGAAAAACTTGGAGTTGTTAAACGGAAGGGTGGAAGTCATGGAACTTATGAAGAAGCGCTCCTTGCAAACGAGCAGATCATGGGAGCATGAGTGCAGTGTATAGCAAGGCAAAAATGCTGAGGAAAACTTTCCAATCAAATTGGCACCATTTAGAGTGCCGAGTTGTGAGTGAACTCGTTGCAATTTTCAACCTCAAAGTGTGAGTGGATGTAGGCAGGGTACTCAGTGTGCCCAGTGTAGCATACTTTTGGGACTCTTTTGTCGGCATGCGAAGCAATGCCCAATGCTCCACCTGCCCCAGGAGTTCTGAAGCCTTGCAAAGCGAAGGTCTTCAGCATCTGTAGTCGACTGTGCAGAGTGGAATCCTTTTGTTGAGAGTTTGCAGCTCTCAGTTCTGCTGAATTACTTTCTTATGGCAAAGTATCATAGTGTGTACAGTACAGATGTACATCGTGTTTATACATGTGCGCAATCGACACGAAATACGGTATATTCCCACGTGTACTATATGTACATAGTAATAGTATAATATAATATATATCGTATATATGCACTCTATTTATACGCCATCTGACAGACACGTAGGTAGGATTGTATTTATACATGAATCCTTCCGCATAACTTGGCTGCAAACTCCAGTCTAGCTCGGAGCGGTGAAATGCTTCATGACTTTGACTTGTCGCTAAGACACTTCTTGCACATGTGGCTTTCGCTGACAAAGGTCGATGCTGAGTGCCTCAGAAGTTGTCCAAAGACATTTGGAAACGCTTTTTACAGCATGCATTGCGCATATAGCACGGATTGCACGCATCGCATCGCAGTGCATTACATGTTTTTCATTGTTTCTCTATCGTGAACAACTTGGGGCTTTGGCCGAGGTTCAGGCCTGCAGTTTACACATGTTTGCTGATTGCGTCTTGCCGTCGCAACCGGGGCTTATATTGTATAGTTTACCTCGCAAAAAATGCACCGCATTATTTTTGACGAACATTGTGCAAAGACCAAGTTGCTCCTACTCCAGTTGTGCAGCTGCTTCTTGATTGAACAACAAAGTCATTTAGAATTTCAATGAATTTGCTCTCTGGAAAGAGCAAAGTTTTTTGCACCAATATACCATGGCTCAGGATCGAATTCATTCGATCAACAGACACTACTAAACACTACCGCGACAATAAGCACAGCACTAGAGTCACCGCAGGCACTGTAGTCATTCCAACAATTTCGTGATTTCTTTGACCGCGATGGCAGTTTGGTGGGAACCAACTCAAGCAGAGCTTGCAGACAGAAATGGTGAGTCGCCCTTCGTGCTGCCAGAATTTTTGGAAGAAAGTAACTTTCAGCACTTGTACAAGGCACTGAGCAGCCGCCTCACGCGTCGTTTCAGTTTCTGTCCCTTCGCAACATGCAAGACATGCAAGATGGCAAAATGGAATCTCTTCGCAATTTCCATTTGAGCAAATGGCTCCAACATGATGAGCTGCGGTACAGAAACAGTTGAGTTGCATCAATTTCCCTGCACTTGCTAACCCATTCTCCCAAATTTAGTAGTAAGAGCACAAAGCATAAGAAAAGGCAGACCTTAAACCACATGGGAAAATGCATGTGGGATTGTGCTCTTCTTGTCAGGGGACTGGCGAGCCAAGATCTGTCGATGCCAAAGAGCTAGCAGCTTCCTTTGCTCTTGCTGTCAATGCTTTCGTGCAGCACTACTGGACCTGCTTGAAGGACCGTGACCAAGGCAAACTCATACATAGACAGTCCAGACACATGGATCTTGACGAAGTCCAGACATTTTGAGGCAAATGGGAAGGTGGTCATGACCAACACTTCGCCCATTGAATTCTCGCAAATTATTTTATACTCAAGGCCCCCCAAAGCCTCCTCCCAACTTTTCATAGTTGGCTTAGTTTTCTTTGCAGCAATTGCTAGCTTAGTTCTTGCAACCTCTAGGACTATGAAGTCACAATGGACCATCAAGTGGAGGGGTCTGGACATCTGGCCTTGGAGGACAGCATGGTGAATGCAACAGGCCAATCGCAGTAGCTGATAGTTTTGCACAAAGTTTCCTTAACTCAAGCTGAAGAAGTTCTCGTTTTACAAGACCGCAACTCTTTTCTCAGGGTTGTACATGAAGCACTGTATTTGTAGAAGTGAGAAATAAAGGCATTTGTCACATGTGCACTTTTCAGTGCACTTCCAGTCTTGCATGGCAAAGATATTTGGACAGTCAACCTTGGGTAGGAAATGATGCCCAGATGGTATGATGATCTTGTTGACCACTTTGGAATTGGCTTGGATCCAGAGGTGAGTGGCTAAAAGTGCGAAGTGTGGTTTGATGCGTGTATTGATTCATATGTGGTGGAAAAAACCTGCCCCGTAGTATTGTTTGAGGGGTGACTGGCATGGCAGGCCACTATCAAGATGTACACAAGTGGAACAATGGTTGCAATTCGCAGAGTCTTCAAGATATGTTCGCTGGAACCAGATGGGACACCATATCCACCGGAGACATCCTTTCCGGAAGGGTTTCACCTCGGACAAGTTGGAAGACCGACATCGATTGAAGCTTCTGATGAGATTGGTCGAACAAAGCAATGTCTATTTCGACTGTTCCAATACCCCGATGGTATTCCTGGCCTGGACTATCATGCTTTCATCAACACCAACTTTTCAGATTGGACAAGCAGAAGGCCAGTTCATTTCTTCGAGAGAAAACCTTTCCACAGAGCTCTGAATTGTGCAATTTGTCAGGACTCTCCAAACGTGCTTAAGGCTGTGATGAAAATCATCATGGACATCAATTTCTTTATTAACTCAGTCCACCACGAGGGGGGCGTTTTCTACAGTGGGGTAGGTGTTGGCGAGTCTTTGCATTTGGTCAAGCCTGGAGCAAAATTGCGCATGCCGCGATTTCTGTCGACCACCACTGAATTGAAATTTGCAAAATCACGGCTGACGGACAAAATTGGTCCTGCACTTCTTGTCGTACGAGTTCCGCATGGATTTTGGGGTGCACGCGATATTTCTGCTTTCTCCTCCTGCCCGGAGGAAAATGAAACGATGTTTTGTGCGTATGCACTTTTTCTTGTGGAACGCGTCTCTGTCATAAAGATGCAGGGCCAAGATGTTAGCAGAATCGATTTGTTGGCATTGGACAAGTACGAAGGGATTCAGTATCCTGACGATGCTTATCCACCATTTCACCATGCACCAATTGACATTGACGAGCTGGGTGCATATGACAGCTATGTTCGTCAGTATTCATGAGTAGACAGAGTGAGTGTCTCTTGACATTCATTCTTCAATCTGAAGTTTGTCCCTGCAGTTTTGCTGCAGCCCAAGCCGTCCCAAAAACGACTTTGCTTCGTTTGCGCCCTGTTTTCTTGGGCTCAATCCTTTCCAAAGGCTTGACATAACCTTTTGCCACTCATTCAGGCTTCCACCATTAAAGTTCAAACCCAGATAGCAAACAAAGACTGATACCATCATTGAATTTGCCGACAGGCTTCCTCACTGGACTCCTGCATATCATCCGTTGGCCGCTAGAGCGAAGCATTGGATGTTGTGCCGCTCGTCCTGAGGGTTTTGGTTTGCAACATCTGCAGTGAGAAGCGCTCTTAAGAATCGCATGACCTGACTGAGTTCCCATGTTTGCGCTTCGCTTGACCGAGGTCTGTGTTTCATGTGTTCTATGCATCATCGCTGCAGATTCCTGCGCTTATTTCGGAGGTGACATCAATCCTTTCGACAAATGTGTTGTAAGTTGTACTGTGGTGGATTTGGTTCAGGTATCCTCAGCTTTGGTTCCGTGTGACCTTGTGTTGCTTCAAACGGGTCAGGCAAAGCATGGGGAAAGACACCATTGATCTTGGTCAGCCCAAACAAGACTCAGGAGGCTCCTGTCTGCCAGCCATCTTATGCAGAGTATAAATATTTTAATGCAGATATCCTTTGATTCTCTGCGTTGCTTGTCTTGTAGAGTCTACGTAGTTTGTTTGTCTGTCAGGGCGCTTATTGCGGTCTTGTGGGCTCTGTGGTAATGGCCGTGCTTTGCGATCAGGCAGCAGTTGCATTCTCGTATTCGTGCTTTATTTTTTTTTGCATTTATCAATTGTGTCAATTGTATCTTGTTGTTCATTACTTCGTTTCTGTCTTTGCATTGACGTCTTGACCTTGAACAGATGTGGGGCTTTCCCTCAGACACGCGCATGGCTGTGTGCAGCCCTCGGAGTATTGGAGAATTGAAGAATTGGATCTTCTGCAGCAGTTTTGCAATAGCACAAGCACATCATTTGAGACATTGGTAGAGGCAGCACTGTATTTGGCACAAAATGGGCTTTCCACTGCAGGTTGGCCGGAACTGTCATCTTCTGCGCTAGCCTGCTCGGTGATTTGGTGGTTTCAGCGACTTGGCACAAGTGCATCTTTTGTTGCCGTTGCTGCTTCGAGTTCTGAAACAGTTCTGAAAATGCTGCAACTGCTAGGCCATGAAGCGAGACGCCAGAGTCAAGGAGCCGTGGCGCAGCTGGTAGCAGGTCATGATCGACACAGAAAAAAAAAGTGCAGTACACAAATGTACACAATGGTGTACCTACAATGGCGTACCTATCTACTGATACAGTGTGTATTACTGTGGCGTGCTACGGTGGACTAAGTGAGAGCCTACTGGACTCTGCAGGGCTATAAGGTGCTATAAGGTGATTCGGTGATACGCAATCTGCAGGACACTGGATCCATCATCCCTGGCCATGGTGGAATTCTGGACCGCTTTGATTCCTACTTCTTTGCGGCACCGGTTGCGTACTTCTGTTGGTCCGGCCTTCAAATCAGACGAATCAGAGAGGGACTGTTCATAGTGTTACTGTTGCACGCTGCAAAGCTCGTCCTGCATGCTCTGCTTATCACATGCCGCTGCTGACATTCAAGGCTAAGACACTCTACAATCAGGTGGTAAGATCTGCCACAATAGCAGCCATCGGTGCATGGAGCACTAGATTCACTTGCAGGTTTTCTCACTTTGTTTCTGCACCTCGAATCACTAAAGCGTCTTGCCGGCAATATTGAAACATGCAACAGTTGCAGCAAGACATCCAGACACCCACAAAAACAATAAGCCCTCACCAGGAATAAACCTCATTGCATGCGTACGCCACAGCACACAGACGGTGCTGTACACAGATCACAAACGAGCACGGGCTTACAAGAAGTCTGTCTCCATGGAGCTTCCTCTTGATGCAGAAGCCTATGTCTGGTGGCCTGTCATCCTCTACATGTTCTACCTGATGTCTGTGGTTTGCGATGACTACCTCCTGCCCGCAGTTGATGCTATCAGTGCACGATTTCACATCCCAGATGATGTTGCAGGCAGCCAGACCAGCTGGACACCTTTGCTACATCTTTGATGTCCCAGATTGAACAAGGGTATATTTGCCAGATATTTGCCGCTATTTTGCCGATATTTTGCCGATATTTTGCCTATATTTTGCCTATATTTTGCCTATATTTTGCCTATATTTTGCCTATATTTTGCCTATATTTTGCCTATATTTTGCCTATTGTCTATATATTTGTCTATATTTAATTGCTGTGGTCAAGGCGATCTTTTAAGGTGAGGTGAAGTCATTCTGCCGCAGGCGCGACACTGGTCGCATTTGCTTGCAATGGTCCAGAGCTTTTGACGAACAGCTGCTCCATCTATCTCAACGATGAATCAGTAGGACGGAGCCTGGTGGGCAGGTCAGAATTCAATACCTTGGAGATCTGAGGCAACTGGGTTTTGATCACATTGAGACGTGGTATCTATATATGAATATGTTATAATACAATATTATAACTATTGTAACATAACTAGCCTAACTGTGCATCATGTGAATTGTTTCAAGACCCCTCCATCCTGGGGAGGAATTGGCACGATTGTTGGTTCTGCAATCTTCAACGTGCTGGCGACGAGCTCAGGGGGCTTTTAGAGGATTTCTCTTTCAGGACTGCTGCCATGACACTCCATGAAGGAGCACAGTTCAGCACAGTGTGCAACGATCTCAGGTCATAACTGGATGCTGTCCACTCGTTGCCCCGAAGAACTCTCTGAAGGTGAACCCAGCTTTTTTTCTGCGTGATGCTGGTTTCTCTGCTATCTCCATATTGCTGCTCAGACGCAACAAAAACACAGTATGAGCCAGTATGAGCTATTCCTCTCGTGTGTAGCTTTGAAAACCTGAGGCATCCAGCCAAAAACATGGAAACACATCCAAAACATCCAAAACATCCAACAACTTATATACTGCCGACTTGCCAAAGTGTTCTTTGAAATCCAAAAGGAGAATCAAGGAGAATCAAGGAGAATCTTTGACTTTTGAGAAGCTGAGGCTGCTCTGGTGGGCCCTTCCGATTGTCGATTTGTTGAAGGCTTCGACGTTGTTGGCGTTTTCTGCATTGTATGCCTTTGTGGTGGCCAAGAGCGAAACGTGGTTTGGTGGCCACCACTATGTGTGCTCCTCAGACAAGCAAAGCTAAACGAAGCTAAGCAAAGCTCATCCAGATTCTTCGTGACATTTTGTGACAATGAGCATTGCTCCAAGCGGAAGCAAAGCTCTTCTGCATCGCCCGGGTCTCGTTTGAACTAGATTACCTAGACATTTTGTCGGTTGCCAAGTCGGTGCCAAGCCGTTGCCGTTGCCAAGGATGGCACAGAATCCTTGGCAGATGGGATCATAACCTCGCCATCGGCAATTGCTAGGCCTGCCATGGCCATGATCGAAGGGATGTTGGCAGAGTGATAGGTTGCATAGGTACACGATGGTACACGCTCTCAAGCAAGTTGAGGCACTCGCAAGTATGCATGGTTTTGTTTTTCTCTAGACTCCAACAGATTTATAATTGGAGATTTGAGTCCCTCGTTTCCTGTTCCAGGCAGGTGTCTGCAGAGCCTGATCTCTCATCTCCATTTCTAGAGAAGAACAACCAGAACAACCAACCTTTGCGGCAAGCATGGAAGCAAGTTCTGCTTTCACCTGGCGGAGTTCTTCTTTGGCTAACCATCCCAAATGTGAAATTACAGCCACGCCGATACTTCTCCAGCTTCTTTATGTCCATGGCATGGCTGAGTATCACCGCCTACATCGTTTGCATTGCTTCTAACAGAATCAATGTTCTCTGGCAAATCCCGAAGAGCTTTCTCGGATTGACTCTTGTTGCGGTTGGCACCTCCTGGCCAAATCTGTTGGCCTCAGTTGTCACTGCCAGGAACGAGGAAAAGGAAAAAAATCATCCCCGATAATAGTAAGACTTAGTAAGAGTTCCCGAATGTTCCCGAATGTTCCCGACATTCTTTCTATATATATATATCAGGTGTTGTCACAGACTCCCTTTTTTTTTCTCAGGCAAATAAATGCAAATAAGTGATGATTTCATCACTAAGCCTCTACATTTTTTTCGCGTGCGCCCTGAAGGCAAGGTCGTGGAGAAATGGCCGTTAGCAATGCCTTGGGGAGCAACGTTCAGAACATCTTCTTTGTGTTGGCATTTCCCATTTTCATCAGTGTGCTGACGAGGGGCAACTACACCAGTGATAGCACGGAAATCTTGTCCTCAGTGCTTTGGATCCTTGGCTCACAGTCACCACAGTCACCATGGGGCATTGAAGGCTAAAAGAAAAGGATCTCCTAGCAGGGCAAACATGAGGATATGCTGACACGTTTTTGCTCCTGTTTTCACTAACATGTCAGAGACTGTGATTGAAGAAAACGAAGAAAAGAATCCTCAGGATTTGCAATTTCTGACCCTTGAAGATCTTGAAGTGTTTAGGATGGGAGCTACGCTTGCAGTGGTGGTCCTTCTGATAAGCGTTGCATCTTTTGGCATGAGAGCCTGGACTGGCAGCATTTTTTTGGCATTGTATTGCGCTTACTTGGTGCATGTCTCCTACTCGGAGCTTTTGACATGATATACATAATGTCATATGCACATCGTTGTAGGCTTCAATGATTTTTATCATGTTTTGGTTAAGATCCAGCTGCTGTTTTGAGAACAGACTGGACTCCTTGAGCAAGTAGGATTTATTTTAAGCTTGACATCAGGCCAGAAGCTGTTTCTGCTGTTTAAGGCACTCTTGTCCAGCAGCAGCTCAAAGCATGTCAATGCTAGCTGCTTTGCTGTTGCTTTTTGGGCCGATTACAGTTGCGAAAGCATTGTAGAGTCCGTCAGGATGTCAGGATTCTCTTTTGAGTGTTTGACGCCATAGTGAAAGCCATAGTGAAAAGTTCGAGCACATGTCAAATTGCGTGATGATTTGATTTTGTGAGGGAGACGCAAGGAGGGCTCCTGGCATGGATCTGTTAACTGTAGGTACGCCTACTTGAAGTACCACGCCCGCCTGCCTGCTTCTCTGATCCGCTTCAAGCCCTGAGAGCGGTTGACATGCAAAAAAAACTTGTACGTCTGCGGCGGATTGAAGTGCAAAGAGAAGGCGATGTTACCGCGCAATTGACTCGCAAAGACTGTGTTGAAAGCTACCATGTCAGTATTGAAAGAGGCAACCAGGTTATTTTCTCGTGTCTCCTGATTTAAAATTCAATGTCATCTGACAACTTGTCAATCTAGATAAGCTGCCAAGCAAGAACAGTGTAAAGAATCGTAAAGAAACTTTTTTCTCCGCCTACACATGAATCTTTTTTTTTGTTCGCAGCTTGGGAAATGCTCGGATCAGCCCGGATCAGCTCTTTGGCTCTGGTGGACTGCCTCTGGTGGACCTTGCTATATTTCGGCCCGCATGAAGTCGATGAGGAATCCTGCAGTCATTGTTGGCATGATCACATTACAGAAGAAAAGCTGGTCTCATCGGAGCTGTTTAGGATCGTCTAAGGATGTGAGGATATATATTGTATATGTATATATATATATATATATACACAAAATATATATTATGTGTATATATATATTATATTATATTATATTATATTATATTATATTCTATTATATTATATTATTATATTATATTATTTTATATTATATTATATTATATTATATTACATTATATTATATTATATTATATTATATATATTAACTATATATATATAATTACTCTAAACTATTCTAATATAACAACATCCATTTTCTGACTGAAGGCGCCCCTTCTGGTGTCATGATTGACAGACTTGGGTGCGAGGCTTCAGTTTCGTAGCCCTGTTGATGAACGAGGGCAGCTGCGAAGCCAGGTTCAGGCCCGCAGGTGTTCCTGAGTCTTAGCCAGCTTAGCAGAGGTCCAGCACGGCCTAGATGCCCTAGCTTTGGGTACAGTTGTTTTCGATAGGTTTGGATTCTTCAAGTTTGGAGCAGATTACTTTCTTCATAACGTCAGTGCCCATGACAGCATTCACAAATGCAGGCTCTTCAAAAAGAGCGAGATGAGCTATTTGCAGAGGTTCGGGATTACATGCCTATAGGCTAGCTTCCAGACCTCTCCTTCACACTGTACCCCAGAGCTCTCCATACCATCAAAATGCCAGAGCATGTCACTTGTTTCAGAATGGCTACAACTCTCAAGCATTTTCTTACCGCTAGCGATGCCTGGGTATGCGTGGACTGCATGAAGGTGAAGCGTCTACAAAGTGAAAGCCAAGACTGTTGCGAGGTGGAATGGTGGACAGGGTTCACAGGGTGGACAGGAGTGAAGGGATAATGCTAAGGCTGCTAAGGCATCCTAGCTTTGCACAACTCCACTTTACTCCCGACGAGTTGGCATTATCTTGAAATGAACTAGTTGCAAACAGGAACCGTTTCGAGGACTTGAAAGGTCTTGATCAGAGATAGTTTGCTGGGACAAGACAGAATATTGAGATATATTATTTCAGACGTGAAATAAGATTGGCAAGTTGAAATATGCTTCATTATGATTCATTATGCTTCTAAAATGATTTTGACGACACGATGTTCGAAGGTGGTGACACTGGAGTTATCCACAAAGGTTGTCGGGTCCCATGTGCAGGCCAGAGAAGCTCGATGGCTCTCGCAGCAGAAGGACGAAAACTCCTCTATCGAAGTGGCAAGAGTCGCTTGCGTTCGAACAGTTATTGCTCTCCATTGGACATGTCAATTCATGCCTTGCTCCACTAGGAGAAACGCCTTGCAATTGTTTTGAGGAGCTTGAGTCAAGGCTTGAAGCCATGTACGATGAGATCAAGGCCGTCTTCAAATGTCACGGCATGCATGTCATGGCATGTCACAATGCAGCAGAACTCCACTCGAAGGCCAGGAGAGCGGAAGCAGCAGCAGCGAGGGATGAGGCTCTCACTTTTCTTGGGCTCTGGTTTGCACGGAGTTTCACTGAGTTTGCATGGAGCCAAAAGTAATGTGTGCCGCAAAAACAGCAATGTTCAACAACAATGTGAGCGTTGCTTCCAGGTTCAGCGGCTCAACAATGCTCTGAATGCATCCCATTCCTCCAGCAAGGCTGCAGAGGCCACACAAAGAGAACATTCGACAATTTCTAGCAGAAATCTCTTTTGCCAGCAGTTCGACAATTGTAGCGGTGTGGCCATGCTGTTTCCAGGCATTATTGACATGTTTTGACAATTGATGCAGTTCCACATGCCGCCCAGTTGTTAATGGGGTGTGTTTTATCTCGCGCAGGCAGAGCTTGGTAAGGCTGCGAAGTGCTTGGAAGAGGTTCGACTCGTACCACTGAATCAAGTAAACACATGTAACAGCAAGGTGTATAGTCACCGTATAGTGTCAAGGAGAGATGTCTGAGTGTGGGCCTTCAAATGAAGCTCTTGCATGGCAGACATCAGCAAGATGTCACTTTGCGGAGGGCAATGCAGATTGCTCAGTCTTCAAAGCACGACATATATACTGTGCTTTCCACTTTTAGAGTCTTTTAGGACTCTTGAACCTTGAAGCCTAAGTTAAGTGCTTTCCATTTCTCAAGAATATCAAAACACTGACCGAAGCCTTGAACCTTTCCGAACTTTATCCTGAAATCTCTGAGGTCCAGCAACTGACAGCTGAAATTCAGGAGCTGCTCAGTGGTCTTGCATGGTCTTATCCCTGTGAACCTCCAAGCCAGCGCCTTCTAACACATCTGAATGATATTGAATGATATTGAATTGAATGATGCTAATGATGCTATCATGGTGCTATCATGGTATTATCATGATGCTGTCATGATACCATATCTTCTCAGAGATTTGGGATGGTTGCGAAGTTGCGATGGAGTCTGTTTCATTCTGTTTCTACAAGTTCAGGAGCTTCGTGCCTCAGCCAACGATGCTCTGCGAAAAGCGCAACGCTGTGATGCCGCAGAAGCAGAGATGGCAGAGCTGCAGCAGAGACTTCGCAGAGAGCTGCTGAGGCGTTCAGACGAGATCACGTTGGAGCAGAAATTTCAAACGGCCCAAAGCCTAGCTGAGGAGCGGACCCAGCAGGCCGTTAGACGGGCTGACATTGCAGAGCAAAGGGCCAACGCGGCAGAGAAACAAATGAAATCTTTGGAAATGCGACTGGCAGATGCAAACACCAATTTGGCAAGCTCAACAACTGCACTTCAACTGGCGCAAGCTGAGAAAGACAGATTCAGCCAAGACGCAAGTACGGCCAAAGCAAAAGTGGCTCAAATCATGGAACAATTGAGTGATTCTGAAGCTCAAAACGCCGTACTTCAGCGTGAAGTCGAAGGGTTCTCAGATTTGCAAAGTAAATTTGCTGATGCAATTTCGAAGGCTTCGCTGAAGGAGCAGAGTTGTCAAGATTTGACGGAGCAAATTGCCGTGTTGAAGGCAAAAAATGATGCGTTCACTGCCGAATCCTGTGCATTGGAAGAGAAGAGACAAGCAGAGATGGAGTCGTTGAGAGAAAAAGAACAGGACTTGCAGCAGAACCTGAACCGAGTGCAAAGAGATGCTGATGCAGTAGCTGCTGCTCTGCTTGCTGCTGAGCAACGAGTAGGTCCGCTGGAAGCAGAGGCGTCACGGTGCCGCGAGGAAGCTAATGAAGCTGTCCTTGAGGCACAGCAACGTCGCTTAGAGGCGGAGGCCACTCGGATGGCGCACTATGAACAGGAGAAAGCAAGTGGTTGAGCTGTGTGAAGCTGGCCATTCTTATTACCTTAAGATTCCAGGTTATATAGGTGATGGAAGACAACAGCATGTTCTTCTTAGATGCTAGATGATGAGATGAGTACACAGTATATGTATGACATGTTCCAAAGGGATCCAAAGGGCACATCTGTACGACATCTACGCCAGATTTCCCGGACCCCTTTTGCCAGGAGAGGGAAGTGCAGCAGTTGCGAGAGCGTGTCATCACCCAGGGCGAAGAGTTGACTCGGCTTCAGACCCTTTTGGTGCAGAGCTCGGACACTTCTGAGACTTCAGAATCAGAATCTTCAGAATCTTTGGAATCATCAGAATTCTTGATTCTACACTATCAGATTTATCAGATCCCATCCTTTTCGATCCTTTTGGATTATTGATATTATTGCGTGACAGATTGGAGAATTGGACAACTCCGACAAGGATCCTTTCGAATAAATCTCACATATTCGCATTGGCTCTGATATGATATGATTCTATTGACTTTCTGCTTGCCCTCAGGCCATGGGCGGCAGTGCTTGTCTCAGCTTCCATTAGGTGACAGTTCATGAATAGCACAGTGATAGTGTCAGCTCAATTGCGCAAAAGCATATTTTAAGCTCAGTTTCGTCAGAGACGGCCGTGCTTAGATGCGGATGACGTGGCAGCTATGTCAGCTACTTCACCTTACATTGGACCTCGGCGAGTTCAGCAGATGCTGGCCCGAATGGAGGATTTATGGCTCTGGCGGCCATTGCAGCCATTGCAGCCGTTGCCATTGCAGCTGTTGCCATACAGTCACACTTCTGCCCTGACAGTATTACGCCGTGGCTTTTGGCGTATGACTCTTCTTTTTAGCCTAAAGTGAGTAAAAGACATGCAGGATTTGTCGTTCTGCTTCGTGCAGGACTTGACACCACGTGGTACACGGCCGCAGTTGCCCCCAGCTGTAGACCTCTTAGTAGCTGCATGTTTGCATTGCGAAAGCAGCATGCTGCATGTTTTGCCTGCAAAAAGACGGCACGGCAACCACTTACATTGAGATCATCACTCCCATCAGTTGTATCGAAATTGCTAGCTGCTGGCAACAGGAAAATCATGGAAAATCTAGTGCCTTTGTACTACCTTGCTCATCCTTGCTCTACTTTGCTCTTTGGTCTACTTTGTTCTCACCAGCATTTGGGAGAAGTTCTCGAGCCTGCTGAAGCTCCTACGCAGTTCGACTAAGGGCAAGCGCCTTCCGACGCCACTTGCAACACGCCCAAGTACACCCCACGAGTCGACTTTTCCACAGGCAAGTGGGTGCTTGAACCAAGAAACAACACGAAACAAGACAGGGAGGACATGACGGGTTCATCCCAGTTCCGGAAAGGACGAGCTGAAGAAGTTCAGACAGATTTGATTCGATAAACTCGATTTCTATTTTTTCTTTCTGTTGCGCTCTGTGGAAGTCCCTTATTTCTTGTGCCAGGCACGGCGTTCCTTCTCCAAGTCCAGCAGGCACATTTCGTTTTTTCCCACGCATCCCAAGACTTTAACATGGCATCAGGGTTTCTTTGCCGAACACGTCCAGGACCCCAAGCGCCAGCACAAGGGTGCCAGATGATGACAACCGCTTCTAGCATTCTATCTTTCCGCAATCTGCAATAGATTGTGGTCTTGGTTGCTGTGCAGCACAAAACCTATTTCTGTTGGTTTTGCTCTGAATTCTTTGTTTGACTTGACACTAGCTTTCACTGAAAATGGAGTTTGTAGGTGTTTAAAAGATCTTCCACCCTGCGAAACCTGCACGGTTTGGAAGCACCTGCTGAAAATGGTGGGTGGAGCAGAATACGCAAATGGCAACATTTGAAAACTGCCAACGAGAAGAGTGGACATTCATGTCGGGGCAAGATTGGGACCTTGTGCCTTCCAGTATGCATTTGCATTTTTTGCAACAATGATGAGTCGTTCGTATTCGTTCGTCACTTTCTGCTTGATGTCAAGACAATTATGCAAAGACAGACAATGCTGATGCCTGCTGATCCTTGATGCCAAGGAAATATACAAGCAACGTTGATGCACAAGTATTTCAACTATGAATGGATGGTTTTTGTGTACATAGTCAGTAACAGTCTCTAGTCATCTGGACATATCTGGATTAAGATAGGCCACAGCAGACCTGACTCGCCAGCATCAGTCGAACGAGACTAATTACAGAGCTTGATGGCCGAGTTTGATGGTACATACATTTCGGCGCCATGGTCAGGTTCTGAACGATCTGAACGTCCAAGTCAAGAGTTGCTGTTGAGCTGGGATGCAGACTCACTGCCCAGGTCAACGCCAAAGATCCCGCGAACTTTTTCCACACCTGGGTCCACATCCCAGAGACAGACACAGTTCGACCTCTCCAGCTGCAGATGTAGTTCACTCTCAGAGGTATGCAAATTTGTATGAACTTCCAGGAGTAAAGTGTGACCTTGCCAAGGTATGCTGGCCAAGCAGCAGCCCTAATTTTCATTTCCTTCTCGCTGAACAGCTTGGCCTCTCCGGAGACATTGTTGGACAATGAACGTGTATGTATATATATGTATATATATATATATATACACACATACACATAGAAACATCGTCAAACATTTGGATGGCCACCTGGTGCTTTGCGATGGCAAGTGATCAGATTTTCTTTTCAGCGATGGGCGCCCAAGGTATCTGGGGGTGCTGGGGTGACAGGCTCTGGAAGTGATGGTAATTTGTTTCTGCTCTGAGTCGGTCCCATCGCCTGATCTTTCTTTGGGCAGATGTTCTTGAATTTGGAGGAGTGCAGGGTTCAAATTGACAAAGTGTCCAGACTTCCACCCACAAGTCCAGTGTGCACAATTAGATATTTAATTAGATTGGGGAAGGCCTTGTGATATGGTTTCGGCCTCTGTGATTTGGTTCCAGACGTTTGCGTTTTCTGCAGCTGCTGCACCAATCCCAACCATACAACGGCCCCTTTTCTCGACAGGTGAATTGTCACCATTCCCTCCTCTTCTACTTGGAAGGCCACTTTTTGGACAGAGCGAGCACTGTTTGGACTCTCGGACCTATCCATTCGTGAAATGATCTGCAAGATGTGCGGCTTCCAGGTCATTGTCACATGCCTTGCCCTCACTGGGACCAAATGGATCCCAGGGACTCCCTGCATCCATTAATGCCCTTTTCCAGCCAGTTTTGATCTCAGCCTTGATACCAGACAGATTCAAAAGGTGTGAGAAGAGTGAACGCTGCAAAATCAATTGACGACACATTTCTGATGGTGGAGATCACAGCTCCTCACAACTCCTCCCAGGGCGTCTTTCAGTTCCAATGCGACCCACCAGACAACTCCAAACCTGCGCCCGCGCCGGAGCCTATTAGGCAGAGAAAATTTGGGGAAAACACCGCACCACGAGAGCCTTTGCTTTCTGCTGTTGGGATTTTAAAGTCTCAACGGACCTTTTCCGATCAGGTGTGTCGTTGTGGCAATTGCTCAGGCAAGCATCGGAGCCTATCGCAGCGCCAAAGCCAAAGGCCTGGCAAAGCGATGCAAGCGAAGCAGCTTGTTTGGAATACCATGGTGATGCCATGGTGATGCCATGGTGACATGGTGCGTCTTTTCGAATGCTTCGTTGCAATGAATTCTGTGCAGGCATCATCTACACCATCAGGACAGATGCCAGTGCAAGGGGCCCCGACCATGCCTGGTCAAGAATCAAGGACTGTACCGCCCCTTCCAGTGGCCCCGGCATGAAGTTTTCGGTGACCTTGCCCTCCGCGACGAATCACTTGGTACTTGGCCAAAACTTGACAGGCGCGAGGGCGTCAGGGAGTGACGCATCGCCATCGCAATGAGGTTGGATTGTGCCAGGACACGGGCTCAAGTTCAGAACAGTGCAGAGAAGAATTGAGAAGATAGAAAAGCCCAGGTTGTGACCACTTCGAAGCTGTTTTGGAAATCAATGAGATGATGCTCGATACGTGACTTATGCAACAAATATAGATGTAAAACAACGTGTGAAGCAAGGAGCCGGCTTTCAGCACGATGCAGCTGGAGCAATGTGCAGCGCAGTGTCGCAAGGAAGTTGAGGCAAGACAGCGTTCTCGTATGATATTGATATCAATTGATATCAGATGTAGAAATCCAGTGAAATTGGTTGGACTGAGGCCATTGCAGCAAGATGTCGAGCAGAGGGCCAGAAGTCAGCATTCTCAAGTGCTCTCGAGTGGTTTAGAAAATAAAACATGTGACATCAAGTGACTCTCACTGAATCAATAACGAAATAGCGAAGTCATTTGTCAAAGCTTTGAGGTCTTCTTTGCCGCTGCGTTGTGCCCAGGTTCAATGATCCGGATTTTCCAGCCGCGAAGACTTCCCTGTTTGCAAGCTGCATCACCTAGCTAACGCCGTTAGGGAGCGTGATTAGACACGATTAGTATCGATTAGTGATTAGATGTGATTCATGATTTATGTATTCAATGAATGCGTCTGCAAAGCGTTGGCAGAATCATGCCATGACAACAAAGCTTGGCTGACGGCAGCCATTGGCTTCTCAAAGCTTGCAGTGGCCTTCAGTCGGCAAATGAAATTTTAAGGCGATTAAAAACCATTGCATGTCTTCAATCACCTCCGAAAAAGAGAACAACGGAGACCTACCAGGAGCGCAACTGTCAGATTTGAAGCCACAATCGCAGAAAAGAATTACCGATCGAGGCAAAGCCGTCTCATCAAAGGAAACAATGAAAAAACAAACATAGTGACCTAATAAAGTAAGTATATAACATAAGCATCAGTGACTATCAGCGACTATCACTTAATAGCTTGTAACCAAATCAATATTCTCAAACAAAACAGGGACAGCACACATCTACTGGCAATCAGACCTTGTCACAATTGCCGGTATTAGAAGGCCTGGATTTGCCACCGCAACGGCCACGATCAGTCGCTGCGATATGCTGTGGGCATTTTGCTTCTACTCTGTGGATTTTGCATGTTCCATGACGATCGACCTCGAAAGTAGAAGAGCTTTAGATCAATGTCGGACAAAGCACGGCACTCTACAAGACTAAACGGTGAGGAAGAGGGTTCACACAGGTTTTCACCGTTTTTTTGTCTGCAGGTGATGGGGGATGGCAGAAAGCTCTTTGTGGCAAAGCTGCCACAGGACCTACAGAAGTTCTGTACGCCGTAAGAGCTCCTGACACCGGTCAACCTCTGGAACTGTGACTAGACCAACTAAACGTAACAAAACCTTTGTAAAATATGAGTCTGATGTCTCGGGTTCTTACACGACGATTCTCCGAGGACATTGAAGAAGATGAGATGGACCAGGCACGCTTCCATTGATGCTATTTAACAGTCAACATGTGTCGATGTATGTAAATCATGTCAACGCACCACCACATGAAATTACACCGATTCATTCCCTCTCGAGTACAAAGTGACGAAGCACAGTGCTTTTGATTCCTGCCAGATCTTCAGCACCTATGGGAAGGTTGAAGAGGCTGGTCAGTGGCTGGTGTGGATGACCTAAGGATCACCTGCAGCATCCTGCAGCTCTTGTTTTTTCTTCGAAAAAGCATTTGTTTTGCGCTTCTATGCTGGTCAGCGTTCATGCCAGATTAGATGTCCCGTAGGTCGCCGTACTTTTTAATACTGTACTGAAATGGGTGCCTGGAGGTTGTGATACTGGACTCTTCTCGATCCAACCGGCCAGATGAGGCCCACGAGTTTCTTTTGCTTCGCAAAAAAGTTAGTACTGAGACCAGCTGCAGCCAGTCAGCTATGCTACTGCGGTGATTCTTTTTGTGTTTGCTGACTGAAACCATATAGATTCATAGATTCATAGATGTTAATTAGTTAAATAATTATATAATTGAATCTTTATTATGTTCCTTGAATTCTGCCAGCGCTGCGGCTTCGTGATCTACAAGACGCCTGAAGCTGCCCGGATAGCTGTACAGGTGCATCCTTAAGTATAGCGTGCAAGCTTGTTTCATCTTGTTTCCTTTCTTTGCGTTGGTTTCCTTGGTCACCTTACATCAAAGCAATCCAGTGTGGTTGACTGCCCCCAAATTGCATGAGGTGCTGAATAAGGTCTATCGCTTTCGAGAGGACTGCCAGTCTCAGAGTCTCACCATGTGAAAGTCTGAGTTTGCTTGGCATCACACTGAGTTGCGCGACTGAAGGAGTCTGTGGACCCCATCCACGTCAGCTTTGCCAGAACCAAGGAAGGCAAAGGCGAGGGCAAAGGCGACGACAAAGGCGATCGCAAAGGCGATCGCAAAGGCGATCGCAAAGGCGGCAAGGGAAAGGACCTTTGTGGAGTGTTAGCGTTGTCATAGCATTCCACGAATGTTGAACAGCACTTTGTCATAACACGGCTCACATATGCTCACATGACACTTGTGCAACTTGTGCATTGCTTGAACTTACAGCAAGGACAAGAACCACCAAAGCTACAATGAAAGCTACCACAATGACCGAAATGATCGCCACCATCACGATCGAGAATTTCATGGTGGATCAGGCTATGCTCTCAGCACATGTTGCGTTCAATCGATCCATTCAAATGCATTCACTCCACTCACATCATTCACACCATAGACGGTCCATAGACTGTGAATCACTGGGGATCCGTTCATGGTTAGGTGGCGGGAGAGGGCCTGGAGCACAGCATCGATTGTTGAACAAATAGCAGTTCAATATATCTAAAATGCATTGCAAAGTGAGTAACTTTATTGTGAGTGATATAGTGGTATAGTATATTAATGTATATTATTAATTACACTTTGTCTGACTTCTAGTCAAACGATGTCAAACCTTCTTGCTGTGGTTGGACGGTCTTCGCAACAAGGTACGAAGCTCCTCCTTCATCTCCTCATTCTGCCAGTCGTCCTGTTTACAGAGGTGACGGAGGCAGAGCGATGATTGCAGAGATGAGTTCTGGCATGCAAATTTCGGAAGCCAGAAGGTTGAATTTGTTGAAGAATACAAAAAAGGATAGAAAGGCACACAAGATGCAAGAGAAAAACATAGAAAAGGCATTTCTGTGTCCTTGAAGCCGCTTGACAGGACAGACTCGAGAACGCTCCCATGGTGCTCGAGGCACTAGCGACGTACCTCGCTATGGCAGAGAAGATTTTCGAGGTGCGCAGAGATCCAGAAACATCACCAGACCACCAGACTCTTTTGACTTTTTATTCCCGAAAGCTCCTGCGAAGGGTTTTGTTTAAAGAACTGCTGCCAAATTCAACTTATCGCTCAGCATTCGGCAGTGGATTCAAACTGTACACTGGAAGGTTCGGACTTTGGTCGAGAAAGAGAACGAGAACGCGATAGATACCCACCCAGAGAGCAAACCAGGCCAGATCGAGGATACCGAGACCGAGAACGGGAACGCAACGATCATTATGACAGACGGGAAGCAAATTACCCTCCCGGGGATCGACTTGATCGACAGCGACCAGATCGAGATCGTCAGGATCGACAGGATCGGGGCTATGACCGCAGACCTGAAAGATACGATGATCGCGGTGGCTATGATGTCCACAGTGGCCATGACAGAGGCTATCGAACTGAAGGTGCTCACCGACCAGCCCCTGGCTATTCTGGCCATTCTGGCCACTCTGGACACTCTGGACACTCTGGCATGTTTGCAGGAGCTTTAGCAATTCAGTCACTGCAGACCGGAGATAGTGAGGGTGAGAGGCTGCCCGAAGCCATCGCTGGGTGCAGCGGCTTTGCCAATACTTTCGCATGAACATATTTGTACATTCAAGACATTTGTATACATTTTTGTATATACATTTGTGCTCTTTGGGCCCATATGCCCCCCCCTAAATTTTGATTTGGAAACATTGCAGAAAGAGTCAGACGCAATTTGCGATTCGAATGGGTTCAGTTCGCATGTCAGGCGATGATCGGAGAGGTGGGTAGATGGGTGCAATTGGATGAGTTTAGAACTTGTGCAGCTTGTGCAATACTTTGTGGATTCTGATTAGAGCTCTTGCAGAAATCAGCGCACTGCAAGTCTTGTGCTGATGGAGGAGCAGGTGGTGGACCAGCTTCTGGGTCGAAGGTGTACGTTGGAAACCTGCCCTCCGACATCAGCAAAGATGCGCCCTTCCCTGGTTCTCATACAGTCACAAAACAATCACAAAACTATAGATATGTGCAGTACTGCATTACTTACCAATTATTACCATGTGCATCCATGTACTGTATCATGTTTGCATGTCGCGAAGAGGACTACTCACTACTCGATGACCTCCCCTTGGACTTATCTGCGGAGTCTGCGGAGGTACTTCAGCAAGTTTTTACGACTTATGGGCAAAGACCTCAGCCGATTTGTTTTGAACACCGCAGATTCATGCAGATTCAAACCATTTGTCTCACCGTGTCTAAGGGCTGTGGAAGACATCCATATAATGACAGGAAGGCGCCAAGAAAAGGGAGTGAAAACTGCAAGCAGGTTATGAGGTCTATTCTTGATTTCTTAATATTTCTTGCCTTTCTTTCCATGTCTCGGTGGTCCTTAACTGATTTCATCCGCAGGTCCAAGAGTGGCCAAGCATCAGCTTTCATCAAGTACTTTGGAGCCGGCGAGGCGAGCGATTTTGGAATCGGGAACCAAAGAGCATCAGAAGGTGCAGAACAGCACTGCATGAAACTCGTTAAACTGTTGCCCGTCTCTAGGCTTCTGACGCGATAGCTGCTATGGCGAGAGGGTGCCACGGCAACAAAGTATTCACTGGTTGCACAAGTTGTCAAGCATCTCACTTCGATGATTGTCCACATTCGACATGTTATCATTTGCAATTTATGAGTCAACAACAAAGCTTGTGGGCTATAAGATTCTCGCTTGACTTTGTTGTCGTTTGGGCTTTTGACATTTTGTTGATGTGTGTGTGTGCAGCCGTCCCGAACTCTCAAAGCCCAAGTCAACCTGTCTGCTTCGGCACATTGACAGTTCAGACTCAATGCCAACATTCTATGAAGAGCTGGGTGTGCCCTGTGATATTGACCAAGCAGCTTTGAAGAAAGCCTTGAAGAAAAAGGCTTTGGAATACCATCCGGACAAGCATCCATCTGAGGAACAGCAAACGTGGACGGAGAAATTCCAGCACCTGCAACTCATTATGGAGACGTTTGAGAGTGAAAAAAGTCGTTATGTGTATGACGAAATCCATCTTCGCAAGGAGAGGACCAACCGTATCCTTGTCTTGATGGATATGAATGGAAGCTTGCTCTGCAAGTTGGGAAAAGATGGAAGAGATGGCTACCCAGGGAAACGCTCCATCAGGCCTGACTTCAGCGACAAGAACAATGATTTCTGGGTGCGTCCACATGCCAACGAGTTTCTTGAGTCCATTTTGCACCCAGCCTCAAAGATAGCATTCGCTATATACACAAGCCGCCAAATGAGAAATGCACTTCCACAGGTGACGATGCTCTTCAAGAGCATCGGTCGACCAGACCTACAGGAGAAAGTATTTGCAATTTTTGCTGGCGATGAATTCTCCGTACCTGATCCAGATGCTGGCCCGTACAAGTCCAAGCGGAGTTTGCCTCGGATTTGGAGGGATCCCCGAACATGTGCGGCACGAGGTGTCAAGTTTGACATGTGCAATACAGTCAACTTGGACAATGAAGTGTCAAAGATTCGGGAGCATTTGGAAAATGGCACTGTCGTCCCAACTTTTGGATCTCGTGAGATTGGATCAGCAGACGAGATCTTGCTAGAACTCAAGGATTACTTGAAATGCTTGGCAAAGGAGTGCCATGGAGACGTCAGAGAATACATGAAGCTGTTTCCATTTTGCAAGGGGGGAGGATTGCTAACTCGTCCACCCTTGCCTCCAATGTCCACATTTGAGGATGAAGATGACAAGGATGTGACTACCTTGACACAACAGCTCGCAGAGATTGCAATTGATGCTCAAGGAGAGAATGCAAAGAAACATTGAGCTAGTAGATCAGATAGATCAGAGCTGTTTCCAAATTGTTGACCAGTTGACCGGCTGGACTTTTGGGCTTTTACAGTCAAGCTGGAATCTAGGTGTGATTTTCAGCTTGGGGCTCATGAATCGATGGCCCTCTGGCAACAACCGCAATCAGGGCTATTTTAAAATCGAATGAGGACGCGTGGACAGATCAAAAGGCAGCTGCTGGCGCTGGGCCTGCTAGGTTATATTTTTGTGTTGCGATGTGGATGGCTTTTGAACAAAACAACAGATTTCCTACAATCCATCAAATTATATACTTCCTCCTCCCTGGTATTGGACATGCATACCTTTGCAGCAAATATTGAACTGCTTCAGAATACGACCGTTGTCAGTACAACCATGTCCTATGACAAATTCCAAATGGGTCCAGGAGTCCAGGCTACAAAACTGCTAAGTTCGACACTGTCCTTGCTCAGTGCTTTCTTGGCAAGGTATGAAATCAGACCCGGAGAAGGTCCCATAGTTGTCCGACTTGCTGATGGCGAGGAGAATAGCTTAGCCCTGCAGCGTAAATCGACCATTAGCTTTTCAATTGTACGGACAACAGAGGGCAACAGAGGACAACAGAGGACAGCAGAGTACTACTTTTGCGCCTTGATTTCTCCCAACTTTGCAATGCTAAACGGACCTTGAGCCCAAAAGGGCTTGAAAGTTAGAGTTTTGTGCCAGGGCCAAAAAGGCGGCGGTCGTGGGGGCGACAGATCAAGACCTTACTGAAGAGGCGCAGTGCTGTGATGTCAAGATTACTTCAGAGGGTGATGCCATAGTGCAACAGTGTGCTGTGTCGAGCAGCCTTTCACGTGTGTTTGGGTGGTGCGCAAGGTCCGATGCGCTAGATGATTTCGCCGCTTGAGTCTTGTCTCGCCCGTGAAGCAGAGCGTGGAACACGTTTTTTGAATTCTTTTTTGGTAACTGGTGAGCCAAACCTTAACCTTTTGAAACTTTTAGTCCACGCTAGAAGACCACAAACTCAGAAACTTCACAACACGGGCGTTGACAAGTCTGGTAAGTCAGCAGAGGACGACAGACCCAAATGAACCCCAAGGATTCAGGAGACTTCCTCTCAAAGCTAAACAATACTTACCTGTGACATTGACAGCACTAGTTCCATTTGATCTGGATAAACTTGCGAATGTATTCTGATTTGTTGCCGTCCTTTGTTCAGAACACCAGAATTGCTAAGACAAGCCGAGCTAGTGCTGTGAATGCAGCGCTTGGTTACTGGCCAGAAAAGGATGTTGCAGGAAGGTTTTGATGTCATATGCGATAGAATGACCCATGGCTTGTCCATGTTGGTCTTGAAGGTCTTCTATCCTTTGTAGATCTTGGAAGCATTTCTTTGTAAACCTGACGACGATCTGAGGCACTCCTTCGTCGAGCTTTTTTGGAGCTGGGGCGACGACCTGGGCTCAGAACTAGTCCAGGTCCCACTTTTGGTTATTTTATCAGTTTTTTTTAAGGAACCATGAGAAATTGACAACACCGCATCATCTATACGCGCTCGAACTTGCCTTGTAATTACAGACCCACAGACCTGTCACTGGTCACACGCTCATCCCTTATAGAGGGGACCCAGCTTGCTAGCACCCCCGAAACAGACATGTTGAAGAACAGTCGGAGGCTGCCTGTTCTTTGCCCGGAACAGGACACGTAGACATGACATGATGACATGCACATCACCATGGCACATGATTGTGATATGAGGAATGCTTCTTGGCGACGAGAGGCTGAAGTCGAAGGCTGGGAAGATCTGGGCAGAGCTAGAGGAAATACATAGAATATACTGAGAATATATTAGATTATATTAGTATGATTTAGATTGATTTAGTATATATTAGTAGAGAATGGCATATATGCAGTACATAGACGGGAAGAAGAGCAAAGGCCACGAGAGAACTGGGAGAACTGAGAGAACGGAGAGAAGGAATGGAATTTTCAGACCTTTCTGTCAACTCTTGCCACCGTGCATCCTTATCCTCCGGCCGAGGGCAATGGAAAACAGAGGATTCCCCAGCTGTGCGCCGTGCAGAGCTGCAGAGCTGACCATTGTTTGGACATGTTTTCACAATGTTTTGGTATGTCAGTGGTTGCTAATTTTGCCGTGAAAGGAACAACATGGAACAATGATTATATATATATAATATAATATACTATACTATACTATAATATAATATACTACAATATAATATAATATAATATAATATAATGTAATATAATATGATATGATATGATATAATGTAATGTAATATAATATATAATGTAATATGCTCCCACGGGAAACCAAACACAGAAGACGAGGCCGCCCACGACAATTCTGGACAACTAACAATATGAGTAAAGCATGGGAAGTGATTAAAACGCATGATGCTACACAAACGCAAATACCATTCGACAAGAAGAACCGATCGATACGTGAGAGGATTATCGAACAAGCGCAGCGATACCAACCCCCATTCAACAAAGGACACCCAATATGAAACATTCAATGTGAAACTTTTGCTCAGTGTGACGCCTTTACAGTACTCAGTGTGAAACTTTTGCTCAGTGTGACACCTTCACTCAGTGTGAAACCGTGCTCAGTGTGAAGCTCTTGCTACATGGGAAGATTTCGTTGCATTAATACACCACCAAGCAGTGAGCGAGGCCCTAGGTTCTTGATAGTAGGTAGGAAGCGGGTTAGTGCCTACGACCTGTGGCAATGTCCGTGCTATAGGTTATGGCAGTAAAAAAGATAATATAATATAGTCTAGTATAATATAATAGAATAGAATAGTGTGATTTTTGTGACCAAAGTCAAGGGTAAGGAGCGGGCTGATGTTTTGAGGCACAATTTAGATCTCAAAGGAAGTTGGTAGAATTGAGGTTGTAGTCGGTTGTAGTCGGTTGTAGTCGGTTGTAGTCGGTTGTAGTCGGTTGTAGTCGGTTGTAGTCGGTTGTAGTCGGTTGTAGTTGGACCACGGCTCATAATTCGCCGTGGTAAAATATGCATTTTTTAAAAACCAATCTAGGCCTTGCGACGGGGTGCGGTGGGGTGGGGTAATAATGTCCTGGTACGCTAACTTCCTGTTCTCTCGCGCTCAACATACATACGTCATGCTACGTCTGGGGTGGGGTGGGGTGGGGTGGGGTGGGCTAATAACGTCCTGGTACGCTAACTTCCTGTTCTCTTGCACTCAACATAACATACGTCATGCTACGTCTGGGGTGGGGCGGTCTCTTGCGCTCGACAACTTGAACGCAAAGACTTTCTTGCGGCACTTGACCAAAAGTTGGTGAAGATCACAGTAGTTTACCCGCATTTTGCAGAAGAGAAAAAACTTTTGCAAACATTGAACGCACATGACAAGTAGAAACCCATGTAATTGCGATGATTTGAATGCGGCATGCACATCATCGAAATGTCATTTTGACTGTATCTTAATCTAATCAGGTGTGACATGAAGTCTTCGGATGGGTTTGCGCAGGTGCAGTAAACCAAGTATGTACAGTACCGGCCTGCTCAGCACGATTTTCTCGATGAACGGTTGCATTCATTGTGGTCCGCCTTCCGCTACCTTCTTTTTGCATTCAACTTGTTTCAGCTCTCAACACATGCAGTGTGAAAGAGAATGATGTAGCGCATAGTAGCGCGACAAATTTGGATATCTCCATATATATATATATGTATGTATGTAATATAATGAGACCCTTTGGCGGTTCTTCAAGCCACATGCTACAAAGCTTGTAATGCAACATTTGCAAGCGTACACTGCTCATTGCTCATACTGCCTAACGTCGGTACTTTTCCTATAGATGCTTGGCTCCTTCGATTCCTAGTACTGATCCGAAACCGCTTCAGAAAACTATCTGCGATTCAGAACTCATGCTGCCTGTAATGCATCTGAGCAAATGCGCAAACCCGACCAATGCATTTGGAGCAGTCTGAAAAATGTGAGGCTTTTCATGGCCTTAATGGATCTAAGCCATCTGGAAAAGAGGCCAACATCTTGAGCTTATGAGCAGTCTGCCCTTTCTGTATTCTTGGTCGACCTGTAGCCAACATCATGAGTCTTTTCCACCACCAAGACCATTCAACGTTTCATGACCAAGTTGCCGTTTCCATGTCGCATGTTGTATTCCTTAGATTTCCTTCAACTCTAAATCAATGTCAACAGAGACGAGGTACTCCATGTTGGAGCGCTGGGTAGCTTTCCTCTGCAAGGCCGGAGGCTGAGACACCCCGAGCTCCGCGCAAAGTTTGATAGTTGTCCAAGCATCGTGCAAGTGCGCAAGCATTGTGCGAATCTGTACAGTCTGTCGCCGAGTCCAAAGCTGAGGCGCCTTGGCCACGATGCAAAGCATGGGCAAAGATCCCAAAGAGTCAGTGGCCTCAGCGCGCTGTCAGCGCGTCTCAGTGCTGGAGCCGCTGACTTTCTGTGCGTCCGGGTGGATGAGGCTGATTGTATGGCATGAGCCAGAGGCAGGAGTCTATGGCGTCCGCTTTTTCAAGGACAGCGCGCTGCCACGTTTGTTGCTGCCACGTTTGTTCAAAATGAAGTGCCCATTGCAGCAGACCTGCAGACCTTCCTGTCACAGCATGTCTTGCGTTCAAATTGGGCGTTGCAGTCCTTGGTTTCGCTGAGTTGGTGTCTAGGATGGAGAGTGGATGTACGAGGCTCCGTTGTTTTGTGCCTGTTCATACTGTACGTCAAACAGGTATATAGATAGATCTCTGTTTCATTCTCTTTCTCTGTGCATAGATGCACGTATATATATATATATATACGCGCAATGCCTGGGCTTTGCCCAGGCGTTGCAGAGTAGAGCGTCCCCATTCCCAATCAAACGTTGTTGCAACTCTGCATTCCGTTGAGAAGATCAACAAAGATATTAGGGAATATTAACATCCGACCTCCGTTAAACTCTACATTCAGTTGGGAAGATCAACAAAGGTATTAGGGAATATTCAAATCCCACCCCCGTTAAACTTTACATTCCATTGGGAAGGTCAACAAAGTTATTAGGGAATATAAAAGTCCCACCACCGTGAAACTTCTACCTTCACTGAAGATATTCAATAAGGGTTTAATTCTCCCACGCCCGTTAAACTTCTACATTCATTGAAGATCTTCAATGAGGGTTTATTTCTCCCACGCCCGTTAAACTTCTACATTCTTTGAGGATCTTCGATAAGGGTTTAATTCTCCCAGCCCCGTTAAACTTCTACATTCATTGAAGATCTTCAACAAAGGTTTAATTCTCCCACCCCAGTTAAACTTCTACATTCATTGAAGATCTTCGATAAGGGTTTAATGATGATGATGATGATGATGGTGATGATGGTGGTGGTGGTGATGATGATGATGATGATGCGTTGCCTGTTGTGGTTGCGGTTCCGGGCAAAGCCCAGGCATTTGCCGTATATATATATATACACAACCATACATAATATATATACACACGTATTTCATAGTTTTATAATTAATGCTGTGCATGTAATACTGTATATGATCTACACACATATATATATATATAGATATACACACTATATACATTACATACATATGCACACTATATTTTCATAAATATGGTTAGGAAAAACACCTTTGGAACACTGCTGGAGTACATTGTATTCCTCGTGCATATGTGAAGCTAGGACTTGGCATTCGGTGGGGGTTTGATTGATTACGTGCTGGCATATTGGGATTTGTACTAGCAAAAACTTTTTGAAAATTGCAATTGGAATCCAAAACGAAGAGCAGGTCTGAAGCTACTCCAGAGATGCTATGGATTCTTGTGTCGAGATTCAGAAGTGATTCAGGTGCTTGATGACAACCTTCCTGTTTCGCAGCCCGATCCCAGGATACAGAAGTTGTGTTGCCAAGTTCAGTATCTTCAGCCCTAGAATAAAGTTGGTTTCCAGCTTACAAACCCGAGGAATGGACGGCCGCTGTACAGTTCCTGTGGACATGAACAACAGGAGAAAAATCACAGACAGCAAATTCCTTGCTGCAACACCGGTCTGAATCAGTCAGCCCTGTTCCGGAAATCACATATACTCCACCTCCCTTCGAAAAAGGATTGGGCAGCTCTGATTGAAAAAGGGTGGGGAACTTAGTGCGTGCTGAGCAGAAAAAACAATACATGATATTATAGATTATGTTGGCTTTCCGATGGTCATTCCTGTCCTATGAGGTACGCAAAACTCCACGGGTCCTATGAAGCTGCTACAAACTGTCAGGAAGAAGACACCTTGGAGGACACGGGTACAGGAAGTTGAGACAAGCTGAGGCTGAGCGAACTGGTTTGTGAGTTGATCAGGGCTACGTAGAAAATCGTAGAAATAGGAAGCTTTCGGACCCCTTCGGACCCCTTCGGACCACTTCGGACCCCTTCGGACCCCTTCGGACCCCTTCGGACCCCTTCCCATTCTGGAAGGATGTCCTCGGCGTTGCCTCGGGGCGAATCTCGGTTGGTGACTTCCCAGTGTGGGTGGGGTTGCCCGACGGTTTCCCACTCCAGCATTTCCTCTCGATTTAGCAAAAATTAGCATCATCAGTCAGCCATATTACCCATATTCATCTCTGTGGCATATGCCTCATTGCTTTGTGAAGTAAGGTCAGTACTGTATCATTTCTGTACCATTCTGAAGTGTGAAGGCAGAACTGTGGCAGCATCTCAGGAGCAAGTCAATCTCTCAGAGGAAAACGTGGCAAACTTCACCAAACAGTCTTCATGCAGACCAACTGATCTTGGAAGCATGAACCGGGCAGAAAAGGTTTTTTCTTGAAGCCCACATCTGCCAAATTTGCGGCAACCACTTGGCAAGTTTCAGAAAATGTCTATGATCTGTGTGGAAAACATCTAATTTTCCAGCAGCTTTGAGGTGCAAGAGAAGATATGCCCTTGCTGCAATCCGAAGGTGACTTGGGATGACAGATAAATCTCGGCGTTTGATTTTTCTTTCAAAACTTTAGTTGTGCATTTGTACTCATTTTGATCCATTTTGTACCCTTTGCCGAGCCGACTGCGCAAGTTCTTGTCCCTCAGCTGAGAAAGGCAGTAGCTAAACTCAGGCGGGAACGTCCCGGGGAGGTGCCTTGTCCTTTGTGCTTCGGCCCGTGCAGGATTTGCAACGCTGGAACTTGAGTTGAAGTTTGGGTGCAGCTGTTTTCACTGAACTTTCACATATTTTCACTTTGTTTTTTGCTGTTTGAGTCTTTCTCTTCGACCCAAGATCAAAGGAATATACGCTCATTGAGAGGCTGCCAGAGGTCGTTTATGGCTCTGAAGTAATTTCCGGAAGCATTTGGGTTTGCACAATGCATGCATTGTCAAATGGTTCACTTGGGGATCCCCAGATTCAACAAATGCATGTCACACCCAACACACGTTGTACAACTGGCTAACGCGCAAAAATGAATCCAAGTTGACATCCGCAACAAGTCGTCTTTGCTTTACTCTTCAACTTGTCCAAGTTTCTCTTGCCACATGCATTTTGCCCCACGGAATGGAACGCGTGCAAGCGGTTCGAGAACGCCTGTGCACTCCCAGAGGATCTCCGTCGCCGCGAAGGCCACTGACCGCTGAGGTGTTGAAAGGTGACAAAGGTGAGAACGGCAACTTGCAGGGCGACTTGCAGCGACTCTTGAAAACACCACGAGTTTTTCACCGATGCCAAGGGATCAGCCACATCAAGAGGAATGAGCTGCGAGCAAACTTACTGCCGTGTATTCTACAAACTCCAAGCTCCGACAGGGAGGAGACAGACGTCGAGCGATCTGAGAAATTTAAGAAGCGATTGGACTATCAGAATATCATTGGCACACGGAGCGAGAGTGAAAGCGAAGTGAATGAAATCGCATTTTTGGAAAAAACTATTGACTTTCCAGAGGAATGGGATCCTGCTTGGCAGGCTGTCAATTCTTGCGACTCTCTGAAAGATTTGGTTCACGAAAGATGTAGCAGATTTCGTCGACCGATTGAAGGAATGGTGAACACCAGCAGTGACTTGCCGTTCCTGCACAAGGCTGGTGGAAGGGAAATGTGGTGGGCAAAGCGGGTGGAATATGAACCAGCAAACCTAGACCAACAAGCTAAGACAGTCATGAAGGAACTTAGAGACCTTGTTTTCGTCGTTTTCCATGTTTATTGATCTTCATTGTCTGTTGCAAGGTCATTTCATCTTTCTCATGTTTTCCAGCCTGAACTTTTTCTTTTCCGGTGTCCATGCAATGCAGGATCAAGCTGTGGACCTGCAGGAGCTTGCCAATGTCTTCACCATTGAAATCCAAAATAATCCGGGGCGGAACCAAGGCTCCAAAGGAACCAAAGCCGCCTTCGCAAGTCTTCGGATTGCTTCTCGAGTTCCTCTCCTGGTGAAGGATCCAGCCACTGAAGCAACCATGGAAACGCAGAGCTTGCTCAACGATGTCCACACGTTGCGCTTGGATATGAATCCACAGGAAGTGCGGCATATTGCATGTAACTTGAAGAGTTGGCATTTCAAAGGCGGGATGGGGGGGTCTCCGGGCTCCCAGGGCCAGCCAAATGCTTTGTTCCGGACTGTTCTGTTAAGCAAGATGTTCTCTCTTGTTCGGGCGTGAGCTAAATTAGTGTGGTGACTCCAAAGCCCCCTTTAATCAATGCGCATCATGTGACAACATGTGGTTTTCATGTATCATCATGTTACTGTCCGGTGCGACACCACACTTTTGTTTGTCTTACCTTGTTTGGCTGTGCGTGGAAAGGGATCACTGAGTGATCGGAGGGCAAACTTGAGACGCTGTGCTGTGGTTGGTGTTCTGTATTTCTTGCTGCTGGATTTTAGATTCCGTCAGCTGGTAAATTGGGCAGGGTGCTTAGCTTTCTAAGGGGGTTCCGGGCAAAGTTGGGACAAAGCTTGAGTTTCCGAGCTTTCAATCATTTCAAGTTGGGGACGCTTCGAGGCTCCTTGCTCCCTGGGGCTTGTGATGGCTTATCGGTCCAGGATCTGCCACAAACACGTTCATCTTTCAACGATCTAACCCTCCTTGTACTGTGACTTTTGATTTTCAGATACCTGTCTTGTTAGACACCAGTCGATTCTTATGTCAGGGCTCCCGAGGTCTTCGCAGAAGTTCCTGTCCGGGATATCACCTTGATACAAAAAGTAGAAACCAAGACGGTGTTTGAATGCATAATTGGCGATATGCTTGTGTTCATTCCGTCTTCAGGTTCCGAATTGGAAGAACGCCTTGCTGCCGTTGTGCATCCAGAGCGTGGCGCATTGGCCAAGATGGTCAGGGCCCTGGAGCAGAAGGAAACCGAGGCCCAGGGCCTTCAAGCCGTGCTCAACAATCTCCTGCGAGAGGCAAGAACTTGTGGCATGTGTCATGTCCAGTCGTAGTTGTGCTGGACCAAGGTGTTGGATTATGTTGGACTCAAGGATCAAAGATATAGCCCCATGAAATTAAGGGGAAAGTGTGTTCCACACCAGGGCAACCAGAAGGGGGCTCCAAAAATATCCAAAAAGGACTTCTGGGTTTCTTGAGAAGTTTTTGAGATCAGGGCAGATCATACGAAATGACATTGCGCTTTTATGACTTTCACACTTCAAACAAGATGGTTGGTTTTCTTCCACACATGATTTTCTAGACGACGAGGTGGTAGTACTCACGGCCTTCAGTCTGATCTAGAAAATGCACGAGATTGATCAACAAGAATGTGTTCTAACATGGTTCAGCAACACCTGAACTTTGGTCAATCAGGTGTCGCTTTTTGAACTTTGCTTTGAGTCAGGTGTCAAAGCCACTGCCCTGGTTGGACGTTTCAATGGAATCGAGTGAAAGGCTTCAAGCAATGCTGACCGAACCTCGCCGAAGTCTGGAGCGGCTTCTGTCAGTTTCAGATCGCTTGGCACTGCTGGTCTGGGGCTCAGATGGAGCTGGGACAATCGGCTAATGATATCGAATCGATGTTGTATGTAGATATTACATGATATATATATATGTATAGATTATATATGATATAATTAATGTAGAATGTAGTGTATCGTGGACTAAGAATGCATTCACGAAGCTTACGGTCTGGTAGGTAAGCAGGATGTCTCAGGATCTTGTGATAAACGTGACAAGATATTTCAAGATATAAAACTTCTTATCACAATTTGCCAATCTTCTGAACAAACCTTATCACAAAATATCACAAATACATTAGATTCAATTAAATTCAATTAGATACTCAGGAAGACTCCAAATTTTGGATGTCACTCTTTCGGAATCTTCTGAGGCTCAGCCTTTAGTGGCGTCAGTGGCACATGCCATTGATCAGATGGCCTTGATCTGCGTCCGTGAGGCAAGGTGACGACACCAAAAAAAATCCACAGGAATTCAACACAGAGCGCGGAGAGCAGATATTCTCGGATTTTCTCGGAAGTTCTCCTGTTTCTGACCTTCTTTTTCACGTTTTTTCTCATGCGATGATCTCAGGATGTCTGAGATTTGTCTCGTGTCAGACACAGACTTGTAGACTCTTGTAGGTTGACCGCCTCGCTAGCTCCTGCAATGCAGAAATAGAGAAGCTCTTGCAGGTGCTCGGATTTTGTGCTCAACGTTGCTGCGTTCAATAGTGCTTAGTGAAGGTACAGTAGTACAGCGAAGACAGCGATTGATTAATTATTTGCTGTGTGAATCGTAAACATTAAATGACGCACTCATGTATTTTTCAGAAAGAAGACACACACACACACACCCATGCACACACACACACGCAGAGCTTTGGATCGCGTCAGTGATTCCAAATCAGTCCACACGTGGGAAGTCTCTTTATATAAGTCTCCTTGGCTGATTGAAATGCCCGTGAATCAGAATATCCCTTTGTTGAATCCTTCCCAAAGAGAGAAAATTGTGCAGGCATTCAACACCAGTGAGAAGGCTGGGTGCAAGTTTTATATTTGATCTTGAATCCTTCTACATCCTCTCCATCCTTTTCCTTTGACTTTGCATGCTCTCAGGCACGGCGGGAAGCAGAAGAACGCATTGAAAAGATGGGTGGAGCAAACCTGAGGGATGACTCCTACGTTGAAATGTCAAGAGGTTGCTTGCCTTTGGTGTAGCTACAGGGTAACTTGTGAAGAAATGAGGTCGAACCGTTGGCAACGATTTCCAGAGCCGGCTAAAAAACATGGAGGCGCTTGGGTTGGAGGAAGACAAATGCCATACATATGGAACCTTTCCAACTTGACCTTGTGATCACGAATCAGCTTTTGAAATGACACAAGCTTACTTGCAGGGAGCTTGGCAGTCTTGTTCAACATGCTGTCAGAACGAGCTTCATCAGCACGCGCGGACTCATGCAAAGCTCATTGAAGAAAAAAATGAACTGGAGGCCTTGAGAGAAGCTCGTGTCAATGTTTTGCAAATTTGTGTTGGCTGCCTGCAATCGTGCAAGTCTGGACTGGACTTTTGTGCTTGAAAAGACGCTTGAAAAGCGCAAAAGGCCCTATTGCAAGAAGACTCTCATGCAGCAGCCGCTTGACATGATATTGTGTGATACGACGAGGGACAAAAGCCAAGATTGTGTCTATCTTCTCAAGCAATTCAATGATACAAAGGTACTGTTGCGAGCCCAGCACGGCAAGACAATCTGAACCAAGGCTGCTTTGAGGGTTAAAGTGAGAGAGTTGGAGCAGGAGATGTTAAGCTGTCGTTCTTGCGCGCTCATAAATGAACCATGTAGCTGCCCAGGAAAGGAATAGTACCAGAAGGGCAATTCTTTTCAGAGGGAAATGTGACAGGAGGTGAAATATTTGCGACAAAGGGGCCCTCAAGCCTGGCTAGAGACTGAGATCATGAGAAGAATCTCATTCACTTATATAATTCAGAATTGATTCAACTTGATTCAAGCTTGATTCAACTCGTACAACCTGCGCGGCCTGCGAACAGAGAGTTTTGTAGCACGCGCTGAGGAAGAGTGACTCACCCAGTCACGCGCAACCGCCGAGTCCGTCAAGAGCTGGAGCTGCAAGTGCCTCTTTGCAGCACCGGAGAAAGCTGTTCCGAAAGCTTTTCAGATCTTTTCAACATTTTTCAACTTTCGAGCTCGCTGGGATTCTTTGTGTTGACAGAGGTCAAGCTTGAGGAAGATCCTGGCTTGGAAGCCGACGAAGACGAGGTGGAAAACAAAGCCGAAGAAGTTAGAAGAAGATGAGTTCGTCGAAGAAGAAGAAGAAGAAGAAGAATTTAAGCCAGTGCCAACCACACAGGGCTTGCACATCCTTAATTGTTCCTAGTTTCCTTTCGCGAGATCATCTTGTGAACATATCAGGAGTCTCAGAGCCCATCACTCACAGTAGTAGGTAAAGGATTTAAATTTAGAAGTCCACAAGAGATCCCAGTGCAGGGCGAACCAGCATCTTCTTCCTCTATGAAGAAGGCTGGGGTTGGCGAAGTGAAGAATGTGCAAAGTGCGATCAAGATCGATCAAGTACGTGTCTGACTTCACACAGCTGAATTCTTTTCTTCTTTTCTTCTTGGTTGTCGGCCTCTGTATGTATATAATATTACATAGTATATATATATACAAAACATATGTATATATATATACATAAATTCAGAAAGGGACGCCGCCAGGGCTCACAAAATACATAGCTAGAAATTTGTGCTATACAAGGCATAAAGTCAATGATCTCTCTTTGATTATTTTTTTTGTGGAGATATTTTTTTATGTAGTTTTTTTTGGTTTAGGGTCCGTTCATTTGGTGAGGGGGGGAGAGCAAAAAAAAACAGAGACATATATATATATATATATATATATATATTTGCTCTCGCCCCCAAACTGTGGTCGCTTGAAAGCCTTGAGTGGTGGGGCTGTACTAGAGTCGGTTCAACATCTAAAATATAAACAAAAAAGAACTGATGATACCTACGAAAATGAATTGAACAGTAAAAAGCAATATGATTAGATGTTATATTTGCGCCGTAGATTTTTAAACGGGCCCTCACACAGTTCCACTCTCCAGAAATATGCCTACATACACAGTATGCATATGCAATATATAATGTACATACATACACGTGTAATGCCACTTGTGGGGGCTTTCATTTTCAAATTCCTGCTGCAGATCCATCCGCCACCTGCCTTCACGGTTGCGAACTCCATGCAGACGGAGACAGAGTTCTACTTCTCCAGAGGCAATGCGGCAATGTTTTATCCCGCTGAGAGTCAAAGCACAACGGAAGAAGAATTCAGCCTAAGCTGCAAAGAGTTGTCAGTGCAGTGAAGTGGTGCTGTACTTTTTGAGAGATTATTTTAAAGAAGGTGCAAAAAGACAGAAAACGCTCGACGCAGGCGAAGAAGCCAAGAACTTCAAACCACCAGAGTTGAGCTTTCAGCAATATACAGACATTCTGGAGTGAAGCTCTCAAGAGAGAAACCATGAGAAACCCATGCTATGTGTAACGCTCGAAACACAATGCCTTATGCAGTCACCATACTTCGATTTTTTGCTGAAGTTTCGTATGCCTAGGACCATCAACAGGTTGTTCGTGATGCTGGCCTCATACCAGTACCTCGATGTCAATTCCTGTGCCCAGATATTGCATATGATAAATGATTGTAAATGCATGTCCACAAGTCCAGGACGAGTTGACGAGTCCACGTCCTGTTTGCCAAGGTGGAATGACAAGACCGCCACCTTTCTTGTCAGGAAGCCTTGCCAATCTTCTCGAGATTTCTCAAGTGTTTGTTACAGGACTTTGTCTTTGCCCACGAGAAACCCGCAACGCCAGGAGTGTAGATGACATGACTTCTGATGAGGAGGATGAGGAAGAAGCTTTTGCCAGGAAACCCAATTGTGCTTGCATTTGTGGCTGTCTCTATCTTGTACAAGAACGCAAGATATTGCAAGCACGTACAGGACACCGACAGGCACACGTACATGAGACACAGACACATCCCCTCGAACCTAATTTGCAGAGTGCGTCATCATGAGCTCTCAAACCAGAACCAGAACCGCACAAGCAGCTTTCGGAATCATTACACGGAAATCGCATAGGAACCAAGACGAAGACTGATGTGAAGCGAGCGCAGAGATTTGCAACCTTTGATCTTTGCGAGGCCCGAAGGCCGTCACTCTGTGGGAAACAGACCACGTTGCTCAAGCCTTAGCCGAAGACCAACAGAAAAAAGTCTTTATATAATTGTTTTATGTCGTCTTTTCCTAAGAGGAATTCGAAACATCAGATTAACCAGGAATTAACTACCCTTTTCAACCTGGAATAATCTGGACGCAGTGAATGAAGTGCTTTGCGTTTTTGCCCCTGATGACTTCGGTACTGTAAAACAAATCGCATTTGGCATTTCACTTCGTTGACGGCAACGGTGTGGGGATCTCAGGAAGGGCAGCAGTCAGCGAGAAGTGGATGCTCGGCTGGAAGACTGTTCTCACACACTGATCATTCTCAACACACTCTGATAATCTCTGATCTCCAAGCAGATCCAAGCAGAAATCAACAGTGAGAAATCTCTCTCTGTGTAGAGGGCAGTCATGTAGACAGGTTCGTGCTCAGAGAGGTAATCTCCGGCAATGAAGATGCAACATACGACTAAGGGGATTCGCCGACTGAAGGGAAAAGTGGAAGCAGCTCAGCAACAGGCAAAGCCTCGCAACTCTAGACATGCCATTTTTTGCAAGGATGTAGCATAGGAATCATAACCTGCATCACACTGGCTGCCAAACTGGTACCGTGCAGAAGTACTCTATTAGGTATATACTGTAATTCTATTTGGCTTTTGTTAGACCATGGAACTGGTCTGTGATTGGAGACAGGTCATTTTTCATTTGGAGATTGTGTTAGACCATTTATTCTGTAGACCTAGCCATGGGAGGCAGCTGCTTCCCAGCTTAAAGAGCAAGTTGCGATTTTGCAGCTCCTGGTTTGGTCCCTGGCACTTGTTGCACTCGTTGCACTCTGTCAATATCCGGACAGGCTCTAGGACCTCTAGGACCTCTAGGACCTCTAGGACCTCTAGGACCTCTAGGACCTCTAGGACCTCTAGGACCTGAAGGACCTGTAGGACCTGTAGGACCTGTAGGACCTGTAGGACCTGTAGGAACTAAGAACGGTGGCATGGTACATCATGGCACATCATGGCACACATGAGCATTCGATGAACTGAGGCCAAAAGCAGTTTCGACGCATGGCTGAACAAGATACTGAAGGAGAATATATGCACCATGTGTACCTTGATCCGGTTTGACCTGAGAGAGACTCAGTGAGACCACATAGAATTGATATAGAAACCTTGAGACTTGAGAAGGCTGTTGAGAATCTCAGCAGACAAGATGGCTTCAGACGTTCACATCACGCCAAGTGGGACTGGATTCTGGTCATGGAGGACTTGGGCTCGAGTGGGTTGCAAGCTGGGCTAGGGCCTTAGTTGCTGCCTGGTTCAGGAAAAGAGGTTGACCCTGACGCAGCTGAATTTACACAGCAAATGCTGACCACCACGACCGGCTAGTAGCATCAGTGGGATCATGTGCCTGATCTGTGGAATCACGGCTTGAAGCAGAAAGGTGCACTGTTGTGCCAGTCGGTCCACAGGGATCCTGTACGAACTCTGAGGCTGCCAGGTCCAGACAAGCTCTTCTCTGCAGTGGGCCCTCCTGATTAGCAAATTTTGAGTAATTTACACTAGATAGATTGAGCAGTTTCAGAAGCAACAAATCAACAAATTTGAATACTACTCACACCCTCTGCAGCCAACTTGGCTCTCAACACATAGCTTCACCATGCTTCACCTATCGCTTAATGCAAGATGGATATAGATAGATGGTGTTTTCATGTGTCCAAGTGATGACGAACTCTTACGGACACACATTTTATTTCGAAAACTGTTCTTCATCCACACGCCTTCTCAAGATGCAATGACGGATGCTGAACTTCTGCAGAGAGCAGAGCATTTGCGGCTGCAGGCCGCCTTCGTAGTACCAGCTGTTTGGTTCGCCTGGGCATTTGGGACAAACATGGAGTATCAAATCCACAAGATGCTGACCCATGTTTTGTACATTCTGTTTTACTTTTTTCTCATTAGTACAAACACACACAGACACACACTGTGGGGTAATGGTGAGTGGAAAGTGTGAATGATGTCACCGTCGTCGCCTAATGTCCTGAGTTACCTGTCAGTAGTTTGACAACGGAAACGGAATCGCCAAAGAATAAACAACGC
>Ga0126342_10000465_pt1 | contig 44109 bp, 33 predicted proteins | sample Cyp1metagenome_FD_92528 | JGI IMG/M metagenome (GOLD analysis project Ga0126342, IMG submission 92528) | Coral microbial communities from Lord Howe Island, Old Settlement Bay, Australia - Cyphastrea 1 metagenome | ecosystem: Host-associated > Invertebrates > Cnidaria > Coral ...
ATATATATATATACTGCACATGGTGCCCCCAACTATAAGTGGCTTGAAAACTCCATCGAATTAACAGCTGCGAATCAAAGGTATCAGCAGATGCAGATGCCTGGACAGGTGCGAAAAAAACAGTTGGGCCAGCGGTTTTTTGGGGATCCAAAAATGGGGAAAAACCTGGGGAAAAACCTGGGGAAATGGGGAAAAACCTGGGAAAAACCTTGGAAAAACCTGGGAAAAATGGGGCGAACCTGGATTTTCTGATGCTTCTGTTAGATCTTCTGATTGGTTTATGAAAGAAGATGTTCTAAGAACCAACAAAGCATGAACTCATATATTCCCATTACAGGATAGCTTATGGTTGGGTATCTTGCTGTGAGTCAAATCCGGAAAAGATTTTGGGCTATACCAGGTGGTGTGGACCCAAAATTGCCCAAAAAAAACTGGATGGATACCCGACGCGCAAAATGACTGGTTGATGGTCGGTTAAGCATCAAACATGCAGAAAAAGGGGGGGTGAACTAACCAACAAGTTGGGGTTTCAGTGGATTTGACAACAAAAAACTGCGGGTTTTGCCGACAAACATGGTAGGTCAAGGGTGTCTTTGCATTTTCATGGAGGAATATGTCGTACGATCTTTTGCACTTTAAGTTATATTCAGCCACGCTACCATGAGGCAAATCCACTCGGAATTGCTTTGAGATGGGGCCCATGTTACCCCCCTTGGTAGTTGGGGAGATCACGCTGACCCTCAGCAGCGTGAATAGGAAAACATGTGAATAGGAACGGTTCTTGAAAGGTGTATTCTTGACAGATTTGCACATGTTCATTATGAATACGTGTATGTACAGTATATATCCATGTAGATGAGTGATGTAACTATGTTTACACATGCATTCTTTTTGATCTTGATACGATTAGAGTCAATTCTAGTCTTTTGATGTCTTTTGACCTATTCAAAAAACACACATAGGAATTAAACCATCATTAACCCTAGTCTTTTGACCTATTAACACACAGATTTAACCCTGGAATAAACCATCATTAATATTTCGATGTGGAAATCCATCCTGGTTTTTTAACCGTTTGGGAAATGATCAAAGAGCCAGGTGCAAATGGGAGATCCCATGCAGCAGCAGGCCGCTGAAATTGAAAAACCTCCGCAGGGTGGGCAAAGCTGATTTTGTGCTGGGAAATGTTTAGTCATAACCCCAGCCAAAATTGTTGATTTAAAACGATTGTTTGCACATGTTTTGAGTCGTTTTGACCCATTGAAAAAAACTAGGATCGATTGTTCACTTATTGTAACTGAGCCATTTCATTTTGACCCATTTCATTTTGACCCATTTCATTGATTGTTCATTTATTGTAACTAGGATGAACATCCAGCGAACGGCCGTCAGTCTTGACCCAATACAGGAAGTCAGACACCTCTACCTTTGTCCAAGGTTCATCAAACTGCCAGTGTTGGTTGGTCTGTTGCTATTGGAACATTTCACAGTATGGGTTTGTTTGTACATGGAGTAGCCTCAAATTTGATAGTCAGTTTATCATCAAGTTTCCATCTGTTGCCCCATGAACAGTGCATAATTTTGGGTGATACCACCATTTTTGGACAAGACAGCCGGTCAGCCGGTTGAATTGCATTCTTTAAGGCGGAAAGCCGATTAAAAAAAAATTAGGGAAGTTGGTTTATAACTTTGCTAACTAGGATTTATAGTGGATATATATATATATGATATTTGGGGTTATTAACCAACTTACAATTTGGGGGCTCCTGTGGAGAAATCAAAATAATTGCTGGATACATCTCAGGTGTACAATTCCTTCGACAAAAATCAAGTCCCAGGTGTAAATGGAGGTTTTCCTGGCTGGGAAAATCATCGAACAAAATGGGTGATTTTCCATTGCTATGTTGATTTCTAGAGGGTAAATCCATGAAAGTGAGTCGATTCACCTGCTGAGGGTCACAAAATGAAAATATTGATGGTTGCAGAATAGATTCACTTGAATTTCTGACTTGGCAAACCAAGTCAAGCTCTTCAAAAGATTTTTCTCACATATCCTCCGGTAATATAATAACATAGCTATGATTTGTAGATGATTTACGGTACCCATTAACATTTTTTGGTGTTCCGTAGCTATGCAGAAGGTGACTGGACGGTTGGGGTAACATGTTGACGTAGGCCATGATGCAGCAGATGCAGATGCAGCAGATGATGGCACAGGCAGGCCGTACATGTAGATGGGTCTGTCTGAAAATGGACAAAATCCCCTTTTATAGCTATTTATAGATGGAACATCAGCCATGTATGATAATAGAGATGATATCCCAAACTATGCAATGTTCGCCCATTTATAGACGATATCCCAAACTATGCAATGTTGATAGAGGAAACCATGACAATGATTGACCATCAAAATTTGTCGCTTTGTCTATTTTTGCGAAGCCAAATGGATTATATAGACTAAATGGGTGAGTAATTCAATGGTTCGAATGATTTTGTAGAGATTGAAGTTTGTGAGGTCGTGTGTTGAATGAAAGAACGTAAATATAAAAAAATGCAACAAAAATACAATAAACATGGAAAAACACTGGCATACTGAAAGAACGATGCGAGATAAAAGAGCAAGAAAAAGTTGAGAGTTAGAAAATTTCAATTTACGAAATAACTGCTATTAAATAGGCGCGAATTGTTGGGGAATGATGATTTACAAATGATGTTCGATAAAGGTAAGAGACTAAGAACAATAAGCACACGGAAATAATGTAAAGCTCATGAGTTGAAACGAACGCATAACATACAGAGCGAGAACGTTATGAAAAGTTATTGCTCTTAAAAAAATAAGACAAAAATAAAACAGAAATTTACGAAACACTAGGAAAAAAACATGCATTTTATACATTTTTTATACTTGTCACGCATACACTCGCTCGTCTTTATACATTTATTTCGCTATCTCTAGAGCGATCCTTTTTTGTTTATGGTTTTCACTGGCGCTTTTTACATTCCTCATTTTCAAAAAATTAAGTAACGGGATAACCAGCAATACGATATGTGGTTTTGGTAGAAACTAGACTAATTGTACCCCCCAATGGCCCTCAAGTAATTGAGAAACACATGATAAATCATGTTTTTTTTGTTGAGACGAAGACAAAATTGTTCTTGACTGTGTAAACCGACTCGTAATCTCCAGGGTTTCTGGTGATCCGCAACAAAAATAATACAGAAAATCAAATCCCAGTAAACTTAGAAGGTTATCCAGTATGCATTTTCTGTCAAGGATTTGCATTGTTTATCCTTAGGTTTTGTTCTGCTGTTTTTGGGTTGCAGTATGTGGACTTTGAGAATGCCTAAGATTAATCCGTTGGAAAAAAAAAACAAACGTGATAGTCATAGCCGCTTCAATCAACCAGGATTACCCTCTGGTGAACTAACATAGCAATGGAAAATGGCCATAGAAATAGTGGATTTTCCCATTAAAAATGGTGGATCTTTCCATAGCTTTTTGTATGTTTACCAGAGGGAATTTTAAAAAACTGGGGGCTTGGTACTACCCTTCAAAGGGCTGATGGAGGATCATCCCTGAAAATTCCTGCCGTAGATTCCGTTCGCGGCGCTTCTGGATGGATTCTGGTGGATAAAAACCAATAGAAAGAAAATATGGACCTATGGACATGTGTATGCATCTGTATATATATATATCTGGGTAAATTATGATATTTCACTAACCTGAATTAAAGCCATTTGGGAATGATTCCCCTTATTAACCATGATTATAGTGAGGTCGCAGTGAGGTCGTTATAATTTACCCAGATATACATATATATATATGTATCCAAATCATCTACGGTATAGATTTAATTATCCCATTATAATCCACTATCATTTTTTTGAATAAACTCCCAGAGTTTTGAAGACTTTTCCACATCTAGATTCTGACGCGTGATTTGGAATAATATTTGTTTGGCATAAGCACCCATTCAGAAGTAATTTGAGAAGTCACGGACGGTTTTGGGTAATACCCAGGCCGTTCTAAACCTGAAAAAACAGTGTGTTTACCGTTTTTGGAGTACTTTGAGGGGCACAATGTTTTAAAATTTTGCTATTGACCCTCTGGTAGCTCAAAATCTTTGACTTTAGCCATATGGGATGGACGGGGGACGACAACGACCATGCCCATTGCTGCTTATATCCTCCAGTCTGTGGATTCGCAGTTGTGTTGTCAACGTGACGATTTATGTTGCTTGTTTATTTTGCTTGTTGGTGGTCATCCAACTTGTTCGATTCATCCCATTTTTGGTTGCTTGAATCTGAGTAACATCCACTTTCCAATCGCATTTTTGTTGGCTGTTGCTTGAAAAGCCAACTGCTTTTTTGTTGGTGAAGTCTGTCTTTGTTTGTTGGATTCGGATTTTCAGAACACGATATTTTCCACAGATTTCACAGATTTCTGATTTCGGCTTAAATCGCCAGTTAAAATCTGAAAAATCACCAGTTTTGATGGCTATCTCCCTAGGTCTGCTGGTGACCCATCTTTTCCTCGGGGCAAACTTTCCACCGAAAACCGGCAGGGCGGTCACTGTCAGCTGGGGAGCACAGTGAACTCGGTGAACGCGGTGAACGTTGACCCGGGCAGGATCAGATTTACGGTACCAGAAAAATTAAGTAATTGAAGTAGTGTAACAATGGATCATAATAGACTTATGATTTGAGAATTTTGTCAATCGATTTTTTTCTAGTTGGTGGTTTGGAACATTTTTTTTTTCCATTCAGTTGGGAATAATCATCCTAACTGACGAACTCATATTTTTCAGAGGGGTTGAAACCACCAACCAGTTAAGTAGTGTAACAATGGATCATAATAGACTTATGATGGCCAACTGAGCTACAGAAGGGTTGTAGTATATAGTTTGAATTAAACATGTGAAAGACATGTGCTTAAAAAATGCATTACTTTTGAAATGTGAAAAACATGTATTCTAAAAATGTACACAAAATGTGAAAAAATGTTTTGTTTAGATCAATTTTGAAGCTTTGTTCGCTTTTCCTTTTTCATGTGATTTTATGTTTTTGCTCCTGGTAGTCATTGTTTTGCTATAGATAAATTAAATAGATCTGCGATCTGCGCAGTCCACTTCCGATCGATTTGAACTGCTCCTCTCCGATTTTCAATCTGCAGAAGTTGGGCAGGCAGCAAAGTAACTGCAGCAAAACTGGCCCCAAAAAATCAATCCTGAAGAAACGATTTCAGAGTTACACAATAGAATGGCCATTGTAGACTGGCCATATAGATAGAATTATTGATAGTATGTATAGATGTATAGAATGTATAGATGTTCCTAAAATGTATATTAAATATATTTGCCATTATTGCTCATGACCATAAAAGACTATTATATAATTGTCAGTAATAGACCATTATACAATAGACTTTTATCTAGTGGCTATCATACAATGGATTATTGAGGAATTAAGCAGCAGATTTATTGGGTAATTAACCACATTTAGCCACCAGATATTAGGGATCTAATTTGTTTATTTAGTAAATGGGGATTTTTCGCCAATGGAATTTGCGGGAAATTTTACATGAAACTTTTCACCAGCCATTTCCCAACTCCGATGGGGAGTTCATGGAAAAGCACGTGACTTGTCTTGTGCAAGCATTCTTTGGCAGGTGATTTTGCAGGTTTCGATTCAACCAGCTCACAGCTTTTTTTTAAATGCAGCCATGAATAACCATGATATTTATCATGTAAACATATGTAAACATATTACAGCTTGAATTGATGAAACAACCGTAGAATTCTGTTGGAATTTTGCTTACAGTGGAATTCTACCCTCTGGTAATTCAACACGACTGGCTAGGTTCAATCCCCATAATCATGATCAAATCCTATAAAGTCCCCTATAAAGTCCCTTAGATTCCCATTAAATCACATACCCTCTGGTAAAACATACAAAAAGCTATTGAAAATGGCCATTTATAGTGAGTTGTCCCATTAAAAATGGTGATTTTCCATAGCTATGTTAGTTTACCAGAGGGTAAAATTACCATGAAATCCCATAAAGCCACTGCCTTTCAGTTGACACAACATGACGTTGCAAAGGCCCGGCTACATGCCCATGGATGTGGGACAGGTGGGAGAGACATATCGGACATATCGGCCAAAAATTTGGCTGTGAGCGACATATACTTACTGGTGCTTACTGTAGTAGGGGATGATGGAGAATGATTCATTAATTCTAGAGTCATAGAGATGAGTTTCTACCTAAAGACCTGCTGATTTCCCCGCCGTGTTGGTATCCTCGGTGCGATAAGTATTTACAATCGTCTCATTCCCCCATTACTAATCACCAGTAAGTCTACCATGAACATCATCATAACGTCGATAGTGGACGACCAATAATTCAATTAGGAGTTTGCATGTGATGTACACAAATATAACTGATAGCGAATATCTATTTGGTGAACAACCATTGTGACTTTAATCACCGATAGAACCAGTGTATATTACATATATATATATGTATATATATATACATGCGACTATTTTTGTTCAAAACATGATTCAGCCAATAAAACTGGGGCTGTAATTAGCGTGATACTTTGTGGGCTGGTTCCAGCGAGGGTAAGTTTAAGTAGCGTGATAGTCCACGTGTATATATTTGGTGTCATCATCAACTTCCTAAGTGGGTGAAGCACCACGTAGATGCAGTTGATCAAGCAACACCAGATCCGAGATCTGGGTCACTGGGTCAACAAAAGTTACAACTCCCCAAAATGGGTTAACGGTTAACCAATGAATCAAGGTCTCAATGGCTGTAAAGTCAAGCCATGTCAAGCCTATGCACTGGAGCGTTTGAATAGCTATCTGAAAAGGATAGTCATTTTTACTGTGGCGGGTGGCGAGTCTTCTCATACCATCCAAATCGTGGTGGAAGGGCCATGGCTTCAATGGGAATTTCAGGATCCTAAAATAGAGGTACTGTACCATATAAGGCCATATTTTGTGGGGATATTCCCTTACATAGGCCTTATATAGGCCTTATATATGGTAGGTACCTCCAATCTAGGATCCTGAAATGGCCATTGATGGCTGTGTTGAAGTGCTCAGGTATATCCACAGCAGATGGGTATGCAGTGTGGCTCCCAGTGTTCCAATATTCGGCGGATGCCTGTCAACAGAAAAAAACGACTACAGCATATTCAATGGTACTGGCAAATATCATCACACTATAGATCTTGGCATGACATTTAGTTCAGGATGTTTGACGGAACTTAGCGTTGATACTAGTTCATACAGAAGAACCCTCTATCTTTTGTAAGTGTATGGCTCAAAGGCTTGTTTGGGTGCGCTGTCATGTTCTTTATTGTTGATTTACAGCCATTTTTTGGGTGAATATTGCAAGTTCCTCGTGGGACTTTGTTTGATTCGCTTCGGAGGGTAGTTAGTATATTGTGAAAGGCGGACCGGACGTGTATTTTCTGATTGTCTCTGTACGATGTTACATTATCAAACAAAATCGGAATATCAAAGAGTATGGAGTGAATTATATGTGTAATTATATTCTATTATTCTTGGAAAATCGGAATATCAGACACAACACACCGAAACACTGAGTTTGCTCGCAAACTTCGCCCAGGTATGGCTGTCAGCAAGGCCGCTGTGTAGCTCCAATCAACTTCCAACCGGGCAATAGGTAAATCATTTGTTGGCGCACTTCCACGTTGGGTTTTCCCATCAAAAATGACAGGCCCAACAGGAAGACATCCCAGCTAGAAGTTGAGAATATAGCCCCATCTCACTTTAGATATCTAAACCAACTAAGCTATCATTTGGAGGGCCTTTCCTGCATTCATGGGAAGTCACTACTTGTATCAGCCAAAGCCCCCTTCGTTTTTGATCCTCAAAAATGCTGAAAACTCCCATCGAGACCCCATTTTGTTCGTTAAATCGCCATTGTTGTTGGGTAAATCACCACTTTTGTCGCTTAAAAACACTATTTTTGTTGGGTACATCACTCGATTTTTTTTTCTTCTGTCAATCACTCGATTTGTGTTGAGTAAATCAGATGTAAATCAGCATAAAATTGCTGGGTAAATCACTGGAAAACCACCCAAATTCAATTGCTGGGTAGATGATAATCATTTTCCCATGGTTTTCCTCCATGGTTATCCTCACTGGTTGGTGGTTTGGAACATTTTTTATTTTCCCCAATAGTTGGGATGATGATCCAATCTGACTAATATTTTTCAGAGGGGTAGGTATACCACCAACCAGCTCATGTTTTAGATCACCATTCACTCCTCGACAGGCGGAGATCCCATGGCGGCCATGGCCCAGGTGGAAATTTTTACCGACGGGAACAGTAATGACGGTGCTATATGGATGGATATACACATAGATATGTGTGTATACCTATATATATATTATATACATATATATGTAATTATATATATAAGTATAACCTATCTGTATATATAAATTGATATATGTATATATATATATAATTTATCTATATAAATTGAATACAGTGGTGAAAAATGATATTTCTTAATTCTACATGTATATAAAGTGATTCAACCGTCAAACATGAGTATTCTATGAGCACACAGAAATAAGTTGAGGGTTTGGGGCAGAATCGCACTGCAGTGTCGATGCTCGTTTTAATTCCAGGGTAGCTGAGAGTGTTTTGTTCAAATATCATGAAGATCTATGAAAATCTAAGGGTAGCCCCACAAGGGTCACAATTTAAACACACTTTTTGAGTAGGCCAAAAACAGAAGGAAGGGGGCGACATGACATATCAACACTCCTTGATGCAAAGTATTGGATCTGGCAAAAGTCCTTTCAGAAAGAAACACATACTCTTTTGTGCTGGAAATGTGTGAGCCACAAACCATCAGAAACCATCAAAAACCATCAGAAACCATCAGAAAACAATCAAAAACCACCAGAAACCACCAGAAACCATCAAAAACCCATCAGAAACCCATCAAAAACCATCAGAAAACATCAGAAACCATCAAAAATTATCGAACCATCGACTGGTTTCTAGATAATTTTCCGATACAAAAGTGGCAATTCCGCATTTTGTTGTTTTTCGGATCTCGACCAGGGGCAGATGGTACAACCGGGATGTCAGGCTTGAGATTGGGTCAACGGTTGTGGTGGCAATGACCCCTGCTTCTTTAGGAGTCACCTCGGGTACCTCAGGGTAAACCAACATAGATGTGGAAAAGCCATGGAAATGATCTACTTTCATGGTGGCTAAACTCCGAATTGTTCGATACTGTTGGTTTCCACAGAGTACTGGTACTTGAGTCCAACGTACCTGCTCGTACCTTCTGATTTTCTCTCATTTGTATTTTCTATCTTGTCATATCTTATGTATATATATATGTATAATCCGTTTCATGTCATTTCTCATCTGCCATAAAATTGTCTTCTCTGTCTCATTTGTCCCATCTATTTGATTTGTCTTATCTGTCTCACCTGTCTTATCTGTCATGTCTCTCTATCTACCGATCTATCTACTACAATATAACCAGTTGTACCCTCCGGTAATCAAACATTACAATGGAAACTTCTCCCTTTAATTAGTTCGATGATTTTCCCAGCTACAAACCTCCATTTATAAGGGATGTCCTAGCCTGTCATGTTTGATTACTGAAGGGTATATGGCTTACTAGCAGTGCCGACAGACGATAGGGGGCTGCCACAGTCCACCCCAACAATGAATTGATCTGGAAAATGGGGTATACCCTGCAGTTATGGCCAGTTTGTTCCTAAAAGATATGATGACAATTGATGACACGCCAAATTTATAAATCAGATCAATTCAGATTTTTGTTCTAATCGCCATACTGTTCAGATTTTCATGAAGCATGTCTCAAATTCTTGAATAAATTTCTATTCAGGCACCCAGATCTAGGTGGCAGGACAGGCAGTTGGAAGAAGTGAGGTTGATATGATGATTCTTCCATGTTCTCATTGAACATGGCAATTTTTGGGTTCAATGGTAATTGTGAATGCAATATTAACTTTTGAATGCAACACCGGTGCCTGTTTTCCGCGGATTCATGATATCTATCCTGTGAGAGCTGACAAAATCTGCCTCAACCTTTGAACTCTTCAACAAAGCATTCCGTGCATGATGTGTCTTCTCAGGTGCTTCCCAAAAAGCGCCCAAAGAATTGATCGATCAGTCTTACCGAGTGTTTGGCATTGAAAATCCCTCAAGAAACAGCAGTTATCCTGGATTTTATCTCGGATTTATCTTTGATTTGGATGTTTCCAAAAAGTCAAATGTGGAATATCATTGGGGAATATGGAAACCAGCTTGGGTACCAACTGGTTGGTCATTCATAATACTGGGTAATAATATTCCAATATTTATCAGGTGTACCCCCAGGCCTCATCATGCAGTCGTCATGGATGACCATTTTACTGAGTAACACCATGCAGAGGATTGGAGATCCTCCATGACTTTAGAAATCCCCACCGGATCTACCGGTTTTATCTACAGCAAATGCGAAAACCCGAAAATCCATGATAGGGAAATCAGTATGAATAGGATTGAATAGGTACCCTCTGGCAGGAGGCCCTCTGGTAAACTAACATAACTATGGAAAATCACCATTTTTAATGGGAAAACTCACTATTTCAATGGCCATTTTCAATAGCAAACTGTTAAATTACCAGATGGTCATGTTTTTATGGATTCCATAGAGGGATCATTTCCCCATGGATTTTCATCACTATATTTTCATATATATATATATATATACTTATATATAACTATATAATTGTATCTATATATCTATATCTATATATATATATATATTATAGTCACCATAATCATTTTTCCGAGTCAGAAATCGATTCATTTCACCGCGAAGCTATCGATTTCACGATTTTTTTCAGGCCGGTGGATGTCAGTCGGCATCTCAGTGGACGGCATCAAGTCGTCATGTGGAGCTGCATGGAAACATATTGAAAACACATGTTTTTTTTTTAATGGAAAGATGGATAGAATTGAAAAAATAAAATTAGCAATAATAGATCTTTAGCAATAACACAGTTTTTATTGAAAATGGATAAAATTAGCAATTAAAGAAAAGATAGACTTATAACTTAAGTGATAGAATTAGCAATGAAAAGATAGACTTATCTGCGAGTCAATGGAAAATGGATAGAATTAGCAATTTCCATCTTGTTAAAAGGGCGATGTGAATCGGATCAACAACTCGTCATTGATTAGAACTTAGGAAATATGAGTGTGTCATATATCAACGTGCATATACATATCGTGCCAAAGATCAGCATTTTTTGGGTGGCTAATTTGATAAAGCCAAATTGAACTCCAATTTGTTTAATGTTGGTACAGGCAATCGAATGGCAAAACTAGGTATAGCGCCAGTTGTTGATTAATTTGTAGATAAAATTAGGTATTGTGATTTGGGTTTACAACAGAACCAATCTTAGAATTGGATGATGTGACAATATTTGAGTAAAAAGTCCATGGTTCGATTTCCCCTTCAATCCATTGTGATTTGGTATGTTCACCAATTTCCCATATGTTTTTTTCCAATATATACTGTATATACATATACTGTGTATATAAATATACTGTATATATATATATATTGAATATATATATATACATAAATATATACAGTATATATATATGTATACCTAATATCCACATTTAATACATCTATCGTCTTTCTATATTGTCTGGCATTTTTCATCTCATTCCAGGGACGATTTTTTTCACCAACTGCTTGACCTCAGGCAGCAAAGCGTTCAATTGCAACCGGTACAGGCGGCTGGTGTGTTGAGCGACACAGTGCCATGCCGGGCCGCGGTTGGTCAAAAATACCTATAGGGTGATTTTGAATCCCCATATTTTGCTGCAAAGAGTCTAATTACAGGATATTCTTATGTATAAAACATATGCTTTACATACATGCATGCATGCATAGATGCATACAAACCTACGTACATTTACATTTAGATAGATAGTTAAGTAAGATAGATAGATAGATAGATAGATAGATAGATTGGCAGGCAGACAGACAGGCAGGCAGACAGGCAGACATACACACACACATATATATATATTATTTTCACCAACACATAGACTAGACATGGAAAGGGAATCCCAAACCTAAGTTCGACGACCTTCCTTACGTTGTCGATAAAACATCCCAGCATCGGAATATTTTTTTCACCATGATCATCCCCTTTTGGACATTCCATTGCTGCAGGCTCAACCTCAAGCTCAAGTAGAGCCCAGTGCGCAAGCGTCTCTTCCTCCTGCTCAGCCCAAAGCTGCGGCCCTTCCGGACAGACCAGCAGCACCAGCAGCACCAGCAGCCGCAGCCGCGGAGCCAGCACCCGCGGAACCAGCGGCAGAAGCGGCTGCAGAAGCACCGTCCAAGACGGTGAGCGAAGCGGGTGAAGCGGGTGAAGCAACGGCAGCAACGGCAACGCCAGTGGAGGGGAAGGAAACTTGGTGCTGGAACGATTGACTCAACGGCCCTTTCAGGGGCCGCTTCGATGGGTTTTTATAGGCTTTTGGTAACCTCCATGTTGAATACCTAAAATGGCCATTGATCAAGTGCAAAACTCCGCTGAATCATCCAAACCTCACCTAGTACATGACTATCCTAATGTCTTTCATACTTATTTTGGCAGCAAAATGGGGGTTTCCTAAAATGGTGGTACCCCAAGTCACCATAGGTGTCAATACTAAAATATGCTAAAATGGTTTTATTGTGGATAATTTGGGGTACCCCTATTATCCCCAAATCATAATTTTTAGTGCCCGCACTTTGAGGATGAAACACCTCACCCAGCGGGGTCTGAAGTCGCGCCGGAGACGACGTTGGAGTCTGTACCTCCTGCAGTGTTGGAGGCCAAACCCAAACCCAAAAGTCACTTGGATGAAGTTGTGAAGCATTTTCGGTGAATACTGTGGATGGAAGAAATGCTGCACCAGTTGGTAGATGGTACACATCCCCTTATAATCCCATGATTTTACAGTGTTGAATTATGTTGCCAATTTACAAATAGTACCTACTGGTGCAGGATTTCTTCCATCCACAGTATTTTGAAGGTGCAATGTTTTTTTTTCTTGGCTTGAAGGTAAAATATGGTATGAGATTGTAAATTTATTTCTTCGGGAACCATGGATGCTGGCCATGAATCAGTCTATCATATTTTATTCGTTGTTGGTTAGAATTTACACGAATATATTGGTACGCTGATTTAAGCAATGAAGAGTTCCTTCAGATTTTCACGTGACTTCCAATGCAAATCCTCACTTTTCCTCTATATAATTATACATACATATATATACATACATGGCACATATACATGTGTGATATGTGGGATATATGATATATCTATATATATATATATACATGTATGTATGGTATGTATATATATATATAACATACATATACACAAAAATACATGTATTGTATATAATATACATATTATATACATCATGGTCATTTCTGGTGGACCCGTGTTGGCTGCCCATGTTCATGCCATCATGGAAGGGGGTCACATGGGGCGCAGCTGCGGTCACTTAAGTTGTTACTCTCTTCGTCAAGCACAATATTTGATGCTTGATAAAGAGAGAAACATATCCCCAAATATCATATATATATAATATTGTACGGATATATATATATAATATTATCATGTTCTCTCTCTCTCTATATATATGTATAGCATACTAATATTTGGTATGGTACTCTGGTATGGTCGTAGAAACCCTGAGGTAAGTGGGATCAAGGTGCTCCGGAAGACGGCGCCCCCCCGGGCCCACAAGGCCCACAAGGCCCGCAGGGCCCGCCGGGCCCGCAGGGCCCGCAGCCACTGACCCCTGGCCCCGTGCAACAGATGGGCGCGGTGGATCAGATGCTTAGCGTTCCATCGTCATGGGGGATTTCTCGATGGCAAAAATGGGGATTTCATCAATTTATATCAACTTCATCCGCAAAAATGGTGGAAGTATCCAAAAATGCGTAAGCTGCATGGGGATATATTTGTTCCAATCAGCAGTTTGTGACTTCAAGGAGTCTCCATGGGTCAATGTTGAGCCATTTCAATCAGGGCATCAAGCACACATCAGGAAAGCTCTTGTTGGTTCCAGATGCTTTTGGCTTCAACTCTCAATTTCATAAGTTTTGTTTTTCCACGTTTTTCCAGCAGCTAGTGGAATGAATATCACCCAAAAACACAGCTGACTTTTTTTTTTACGGTGGGTCCGACCCGGTTTTCCATTCTCGGGACCGATAGATGGCTTTTTGATGCGGCTGCCATGGTGACCATCCCCCAACAGTCATCAGCATTTTATGACGGTATGGAAATCCCATTGGCCCAGTCATTTTTGTTGTAAAAATTGCATTTTATGGTGAAAAGCACCATTAGTTTGTTAATAATTAATGACAATAATAAAACGTGATGGTGATGATGTCCATGATGGTGATGATGATGGTAATGATGAGGATGATGTAGACCAACATGACAATGATTGCAGATGTGGGCACCTCCTCTTCAGGACCCAGGTGGGCCAGCCTCACTGGACTTCCCATTCGAAGACTACAATGGGGTGTTTATTTTTTGGTTTCCACTAAGATTTCTGATACGATATGTCAGCTGTCAGCTGTCGCGTGTCCCCCCTCCAAGGATGCAGCAACAGCAGCAGATGCAACAGCAGCAGATGCAGCAGCAGCAGATGATGCAGCAGCAACAGATGCAGCAGCAACAGATGCAGCAGCAGCAAATGCAGCAACAGCAACAGTATCTTGGCTGAGTTCGTCCTGAGTTGGTCCTGAGTTGGTCTATGGGGTGAAAAGTGAATGAGGAACAGCACATGGCCTAGTTTTGGGCGGAAACAGTATGCCAGACTCTTGAAAAGAATGAATTCGGACCTTTTGCTGAAGACCTCCTATGATTTGTTTCAGGCATTAGCAGGCGTCACTTGTGGCCTGCTATTTCATAGCAACCTTCAAAAGAATTCAACAAATAGACTAAAGCTGATTTTACTAAATCCAGTTCTTAAATAGAATCAATTGAACCCTTTCGTGCTTCTTTTTGGGGTTTGCGAACAGATAGCAGTTTGATTACCATGAGAAGCCACAAAGTTTGAGGTCAAGGACCTGATTTTTGCGACAAATCCACAGAATTCCCACTTGAGCAGTTTCAAAACCCTCAGTTGATTGATGATTTTAATTATAGACTTATGTTTTTTCCCAATTATACTGGGGATTATCATAAACCCTATGAGCTTGGAATCCATCCCAGTGGGTATTGGCAAGGTCTTTTGGGATGTGAACACCTGGTTTCCGGCATATAACCGAGGCATATGTCGGATATGCTGGGGGGTGACGTATCGTCCAGGTTACGAGTTGGGATACACAGCCACGTAGGGTCATGCCCCCCCAAGCACATCAGGTTCGAATATCAACAGCAGCTTCAACAGCAGCAGCTTCAGCAGATGCAGGTACGGAAGGGATCGAATTCTCGACGCGCAGCGTCAACCAGGTTGATGAGGTATCATGTTTATTGGTTTTAACAACAAAAATATAGAGACAGACAGTTGATATATTATGGTTGATTGGTTATAATATGGGGTTATGGCCCTACTTGGCAAACAGGGGGATCATGAACATATAAAGCAATGCCAGAGGGTTTATGCTAGCTGGTTAGCGGTCACCGGTTTGATATGTTTTGATTTTCAGCTACAATCCTTCCTACTGGTACCTGGGATTATGTTTGATTCTCTTGAAGCACTTGAAACGTTGTTTGTTCTTTTTGAAATTCCAACTTGGGATTACTAGGATAATCCTGACATACTTGAAACATTATTGGTCCTGTTTGAAATATGCCGATTCTCCTTATACTTCGGATGATAATCCCAATCTACCAAGATTTGCTTTCTGATGGAGTGAAACCACCAACCAGCAAGTGATTCGGGCATTCCTAGCACAACTTTTCATGTTCAAAGCATGACACACCAAAGACCTTGAATGACAAGTGCCTAGACCGTCAATTTAACAATGACTGAAAGAAGTGGTGAAAGTATCAACATTTTGATGTACTATACCCGGGTTTCGAGGTATATTGAGTATCTAGATACATCCATTTGCCATTCACCAGCTTGTTTTTCCGCCTTGGTCGCACTGCGACCCGTTGGTCGCTGGTCTGGACGGATGATTTCTTTGGTTGGAAAGGTTCAACTGGACAGAAAAAACCTTGACTGGTTGGTGGTTTGGAACATGACAATCATCATATTTTTCAGAGGGGTTGAAACTGTTAAACCACCAGTTTCAGTTGAAGAATTTTCAGAAAAATCCACGAACCTCAGAGGTGTCCAACTTGCTGGGTAAATTATGTTGCGACCGAAGCCTGTTCTCCCTCACTGGAATCATGGTTTTCATATGGGAAACCATTCCCAAATATCCTGGAAATTTAGGTTAGTGAAATATTATAATTTACCCAGATAACTTGGTCTTTTTTCCCTCTTTGGAAGCAATGAACTTCACCAGGCACAGCAGATGATGATGGGACAGGCGCAGCATGGCGCAGCTGTGGATTTTTTTCGGGTGAAATCGGATTGGATTTTCCACCGTTATCGTTTTGTATGTTGAAATCCTAGGGCTAGATATAAATAGGTTATTCACATTTATAGAATCTAGAATTAAGCTCCTTGCGCGCGTTCAGCCTCCAGTCTGTCAAGTCTTGCATCCATCATATCTAACATCCTCTGACTCTGATTCTGCTGCTGCTGCAGCATAGAAACCAGAGTAGCCACAAGATCGCTTGAACTTCCTGGATAGTTTTCAGAACCGTTTCCAGCAGGCACACTTCTCCCAAGAGCTTATCATGTGGTACACCATTTATTGCCATCTCGAATATTCCCACCAATGAAAAGGGAAAAAGCCATGAAAAAGCCATCCCCAAGTGCTAGATCTATTGTTGGGTTTACCTGATTCTAGTATGGATTAAATCCAGTTATACAAGACTAAAGAAGTTGTAGTTTCAACCGAGCACGCTCTTTGTTTGCTAGTGGTCTGGGGCTGAGTCAATGGTCAGCGGGAACACTTGCCCAAAATTGGCCACGCTGAATGTACCATACCATATCTAAAGTGCACTGGCTTTCAACCGCTCAGTGTGTTTTGGAGTGGCCTGTGGCAACCAGCTTCCATTTGAGAGCCCCTTTCTGAATGATTGTTCTGATTCCATCCTCTACTCATGAAGATTTACCCATAAACTATCCTCTAAGAGAAACAATGCTTCAAGATACTAGACCCACTATTTCTTGAGGTCATATATATATATCTATATCAATCATGCTGCGGTACTTGTGGGTAAAACACATTCATCGTTGGTAGTTCTCCAAGTTCTCCTCTCTTCGGTTGGCTATCTATGCCACTATCATCTAATATCTATGTATACCTGATATATATATACATATATATATGTATATTGGATCTGTACCTACATGCAGACATTACATATATTACATGTGTTACTATATTCCGTCTATTACACATTTTACACGTATGACGTATTACACATATTACAGTATATATATATATATATGTAGTACATACAAGATTACATGTATGTAAACTTATCCTGGAGTAGAATATGAAACTTTCCAAGAATCCTCACCAAAATGGGAAGATGTATAAAAAACATACCATATTCAGCATGTTCACCATATTCTAATCCAGGATTGCTGTTTTTTGGCATTTCCAGGGTGTCATGGGGATACCCCCTCCTTCATCTATTGAGTTGGATCGAAATAAACCATGAAAACCATCCAGCGAGCTTGGAGTATCCCCATTTCTGGAAACCCCCCATTTATCATTATCTATTAGTAGTAGAATACTATTAGATATACTATAGATTATCTATTAGATATGATATACTATAGATCTACTATAGATATACTATAGATATACTATAGCTAGCTATCGATTATATTCAAAGTTTCAGACAGTCCCACAGTCCAAATCAGTCCAACATGTTTTTAATTTAAACTTATGCCCTCCAAGATGGCCTAATACAATCTAATACATAATGGGTCAATTATGTTGCGACCTCACTGTTCTCCCTCACTGGAAATCATGTTTTTTTTTAAATGTTAATAAGGGAAATCATTCCCAAATGGCCCAACAATTTAGGTTTATATATTCCTGTACATACAGTACATACAGTACATATATGACATATAAGACCCCTCATGTTTTGCTGCACCACAGGTTCCCCAGCTCGGACCTCGGTTTTTTTTTTTTTCGCAGCAGTTGACCGTTTTCTTCGTTTTTTTGGTTCAAAATGGTCATGAAGTGTCCAGTAACTCAGTAACTGAATACACCTGAATACTTTAAATGCGTATTTTTGGGATCATCATTGAAGAATATTGAAGAATTAGAACTTCCTTGACATTTGATGAAAAAATTGGCTGACAATTTTAGCTGATAAACAGATATAAACAACTAAAACAGAATGATTTCTGGACTATTTGCATTTTTCTGAAAACATAGCTTGAAATTTCAGACAGCAGATAGATGGTGCTGATTCGTGGCTATTTTAAGTGAAATACAGGTGGCCTTATTTTCCAAGTGGTTGGTCAAGATAAGCCCCAAAGATAAACCGATAAACCCAACATTATTGGGAGGGTCACCAAAATGGGTGGTGGTTGAATCTATATACATGGTTGACACTGGGAACAGATTTGCATCTTCCGAGGATGCCGAACATCAAATCCTGACCCAATGAACGTGGAGTCAAGACACAACAGCAAATGGCAATGTAGTTTGATAGATGTATAGTACATCGATGAATATATATATATATACACATGTGTATCACATATATATATATATATATATACATATACACATACATATACATGTATACATATGCATACACATGTACATAGACACATACACATGTGTACACACCATCCACATTATGTTGGCACGTCCCAGTTTTTATTGCATCGACGATCATCCACATTCTTTCGAGGTAAAATGCCATGCATGACTACCACCAACATGTTATGTTTTTTTTCGTGACCTCTCAACTTTCTCACATGTTCTCACCATTGCTAGCTGCACCCTTGGAAACTCGCATCCCGTAACTCCCAAGGCCGTTAACACGATGTCATTTCCAAGAAGAACCTGAAAGACTTCAGAGTTTGAGGGTAGTTCGAGCAAGTGTTCAGATGAATTTTGGCAATCATATTTGGCTGGTTGGTGGTTTGGAACATGAATTTTATATAATTTTATGACTTTCCATCATATCTGGGATGTCATCCTTCCCATTGACGAACTGGGCAGCAGCCCACCAGCGGTTTTTTTTATCAGTGGATCATCTGCTGTCGGACTGCATGACTTGGGGGTACCAATTTCCATAGCTATTGAAAATGGCCATTTATAGTGAGTTTTCCGATTAAAAATGGTGATTTTCCATAGCTATGTTAGTTTACCAGAGGGTATCATATATTTTTTGTTGCCGAAATATCTCCCGAATCACAGTTGTCAATCATCTTTTTCTTGGAACCATGGTTTTTCATGGTTTTTCCATATCTACTGAATCTACAAAACCTTGGATCTGTTCATTGCAATCTATCCCCAGAAAAGAATAACAAACACATACTCCCACGATGGTTCATTAAAAGGTGGGGCATAAGCACCAGCAAACGTATATAGCTATAAAACTCCGAGATCCCCAGGAAATACCATGAATTTCCCATCAAAAAATCCTATCATTTTCTATGATACACTGCAGTCGGTTCCTTACTAAGGCAAGGCTATGTGCAATATGCCCCTGATGTGCGATGCCCCAGCCGCTGTTTTTGTTGAGCTGAAGGTGGATTGGTAGAAATGGTGGACAGAAATGCCCACATTCTTGCATGTATTTTGGAAGATAGATCATCAAAATTTGCGGTAGTCTATTTTTGGACACACCTATTTTGAGAAGATCATCTACGTAGATATGCGCTTGAATGAAAGAGAACAGTAACAACAGAAGTTGGGTGGAACACATTTAAATTGTGGGTAGTTTGAGCAATGTGATCCCTAGCAATCCAGCCAGGGAGTTACCACTGGCAAGCTCAGCAAGCATGGCATGTTTGTCCATGACTTAGTAGGTGTTTCTGGAAAATCCGATGTGATCAAGTCCAGTATTAGGGACCTGGTGGTAGATGGTTTATTACATTATGGCTTTCCAGTGCTTTCCATAGCTATGGGACAGTCAGAGGGTATGCTATGCTGCTATATCCATCCTAGAAACACTTTTTTTTTGCAGATTGACTTCGAAGTTTTTAAGTACCTAAGTACATCTAGCCTCCTAGGTGCTGGAAAGTGCATTGTTTTTTTTTTAAGGATGTGTCAGGCAACGGAGCTTTTCCCCATGTTTGATTTCCGCTGATCACGAAACAAGATCCGATCCTATTCAGGGATGACCAATGGCGCTCCTGGCTGGCATTCGTTACAATGCGACTTTGGCCAGGTGACTTTTTGAAGTGACTTCTAGAACTATACTAACTATACATATATAATCATATATATATATACTGAATTAAGAACTCTGAATTTTGTGTTACACAAAAAGTTTCTGAATAATTATCCCGAAAGTACCAAAAACATGCCAGGTGAATGTGAACAATACATGACCAAGAGATGGGTTTTCGGTATCCCTCGGTATCGCTCCCGTGTGTCAAGGCCTGCGGATGCCAAATGGCGGGCCAAATGCCACAGTGCGAAGCCCAGGTGAATCGCTAATGGATGGATCTGGATTGATTTGGTTAAGATATAGTTAGTATAGTTAGTATAGTTCTAAATTTTGGTTAAGACTATCTATCTTGCACTTGTTGCCAAAAGCAATGATCAACACCGTTTTAGAGACACCACTAATTTGAAACACAACTCGAAACACAGTTTCCAAACCTAATCTGTTTGGTGCTTAGATGTTTATCCACACCGCAGATTCCACACCAAGGGTACCCTCGGGTGTCATCAAACATGACTGAAAGCTCCATTGTTTACGTGGGTTCGTGGACATTAAAAAAGGGTCTCCTCATCTAAAGAGATACATGGATGTGATACTATCCCTAATATTTCATATATTCATATATAATTTTCACATATATTCCATTTCCATTACAGAAAAAAGCTCCATATATGGAATATTTACCAACATTTGCCCGAACAAAATCACCCCCAAATGTAGGTCAATATACCAGCACCATGGAGCATATGGGTGATAGCCCCATCTTTCACCCATACTTCTGATGACATCCGAAACAACCGCGGCTTCAGAACTGCGCCGAGGCAGTATGGATACGTGCAGCAGGGTGTAGGTCCGTAAGCCCAGAAAAAAAAGATGATGGTCTATAATCTGTATATGTAGTGCATACACACATGTGATTATGGATTTATATAACTCTACATATATATATATATACACATATATATATTATAAACATGCACGTATTTAGATACAGTAATTTCTGGTGAAATGAATCTCGTTTGTGGTTAAAACATCCTGCAGATTACTGGCTCAGCCACCCAGAAGACCAATCCCTGATCTGTTTGGTTTTCCATCACATATTCCAGCGTTGATGGTTTAACCTCCATTATTGATGCTTACCCTCTGGTAAATAAACATAGACCCTGAAAATAATATATTTTTTAATGGAAACTAATCTTCCAACCCCTATCTGGCAGGGTCTATGCTAATTTACTGGAGGGTAAATTCCAATGAAATCCATGGTGTACTCCTTACCCTGGAAAATCATCTCCATGGCTGGAAAATCCTGGAACTGATTGCCGGAGGGTAGTTTTGGAGACTGAGAAACACAGATGTCACCATGGCTGGTGGTTGCGAGGGAGCGGTTCGGAGCGTATCCATCATCCCTAAGTATTTTTCATAGCTACGAATAGAGTTCCCAATAATCCCATGATAGTTTCAGACAAAAACGACACATTTTTCATGGGTCATTAAATGTCCCCATTGAACATCACCCACCCATTAGGTATATGGTCTATAATGGCTACTATAAGGTGATGTCCAATATACCCAAAATGGGACAGTTACCAACCCCTGTTTTTTGTTTTTTTTTTGGAGATGGCTTCCATGGCAACAAGCGGCTTGCAATCCATGGGGGTCTTGGGACCACCCGGGCTTGGGATGATACTCCAGGCCGGTAACCACAGGTAACCCAGTTAGCTGTACCTGGAATATCATGGAATATAGCTATCTGGTTGGTGGTGACTGGAACCATGGAATTTTGAATGACTTTCCAGAAACAGTTGGGAATGTCATCATCCCAACTGACTTTCACTCACTCCATCATTTTTCAGAGGGGTAGGTTGAAACCACCAAGCAGCTATGATTCATATGGGTTGTATGGCTTGTGGTTCAATGTCAATGACTCATAGTGCTCACGGTGAGACCCCCAAGGTGTTGTTTCTGGGAGAGTCCCATTTTCGGAAATCCTCGGCTTCGAAGTTTGGAGGTTACCTAAGTCTTTTTGGGCTACCCCAATACAATGTGAGGCCCCCAAGATGGCTAAGTTGGTTCAAACAACTCCAATAACTATGGTTTATGGTATACAAATAACTATAATTACTGGGCTTATAAACCAACTTATAACTGGGGGGCACCACTTTGTAGCTGGATGGTTTATGAGGGAACATCCCATCTACAAATGGATGATGACTGGGGGTATGCCCATTTATGGAAACTTTCTAGCTGGGAAAATCATCGAACTATAGTTTAATATAGTAACTGGATTTCCCAAGCACGTTCAATGACGCCGGAGGGTAGCTATTCCAATCATGGATTGGACTGAGTAATCAACATAAATTAACCACTTAAAGCCACCACACATATGTTATAATTCAATGGTACTAACCAGTATCGCTGAATGGAGCTTTTTCCCCCAAATCATCCTCTCTTTTTTTTGGTGGTGACTGGAACCATGGAATTTTGAATGACTTTCCAGAAACAGTTGGGGATGGAATGTCATCATCCCAACTGACGAACTCACTAACTCCATCATTTTTCAGAGGGGTGGGTATACCAATCACCAACCAGTCCTCAGGTATTAGACCATTTTAGATATTGAAATCCATGGGGATCCTTTGGGGATCTCAAGAAAGCCTCAGGGATGGCTACTATGGCTGCTTCCGATCCCATGGCCGCCTACTATGCACGGAACCCGATCCCATGGCCGAGTTTGTTTAAGAACAACCAGCCTGGCTGTGGAAGTTGGAAGGCTACATCCCCAATGAATGGAAGGCTACGCCGAAAATCAACCATCTGGACCATCCGTATTTTTTTTGATGGTTTATACCACCCATTTATGGAAAACTTGGGGATGGTATACGAGTGCTTTACTAGCATTACGGCATACTGTAGCCATTAAAAATGGGAAGCTGATGATTAACCGGGTTTAGGGGTGCACTATTTTCAGACAAACCCAATGGGTAGGTTTCCCCGGCAAACATTCAGGTTAGAACCCCCCTTACCATGGGGATTTTGACCATCAGGGTAAACCAGATTTTCGGGGTAGGTGAATGGGGAAATCCCTTCCCTGTAATATTAAACACCCCCTAAACGAAACCATGGTTTTTTGTTGGGAATTTCCACATAATGACCATGTATGGGGTGTTCAATATTAGGCTGATGGGATTATTCTTTGATTGGAACGTGCTAGTCAGATGTTTTTAGCAGAGATGTTTTTATGTTTGGTGAAGTGAAGTCACTTGCCCCTTCATGCGGCCTTGATGTGGCCACGGCCCAAGTTGGTGAAGATTTTAGTGGAAACACTATGGTTTTAGGTTGCTTTATTTCACTGATACATTAAGAATATGATAGACTATAGGTTTACTCACCATATATCCTTCAACCATCCGATGTTGCGGTATCCAATCTTACCCATTCACACAATTAAAAAATCATGCAGCCTTTCACAAAGACTCTCAGACCTTTGTTTTTGGGCAATGGCTGTACACCCTTATTTTTGTTGGATGCATAGGGTTTCTTTCTCTTGACACATGATACTGTTGATGGAAGAAATCCTGCACCACCTTGGATGGTTGAAACCCTATAAATAATGGGATAAACCACCTATCAACTGGTGTAGGATTTCTTCCATCCACAGTAGGACTTCGAGGAATCGAAATTTTAGGACCACGATGTCCGACAGTCACCGACAGTCCGACTTTCTGATGGGTGAAATCCTGGTGATTTTTATGGCTTCCCCAGACTTGACGCGCAAGCTGTTCCAATTTAGGATATATATATAATAATAGCATATAATAGCTGTATATATATATATAGTATATATATATATTACATGCTTTATGTATAGTAAGTAACCCCGAAAAAGATGCACAAAGTACAGTTTATCACGTATCACTCGTTTTTATCACTAGGATTTTACCTATTCATCGCTTTTCTATCTTTTGGGGGCACCGAAATTGTGGAATTCACCGGGTATTTGTTCACCTTTTTTTTTCCTGGGTACAAACGGAGGTTTAGGCACTATATAAATGAAGGATAATGAAGGAATAAAGCCATATTCATCCATATTCTATTATAATAGCAAGGGAAAGTAGAATCGTGATGAAATTGCCCTGAGGCTGCTGGGGTGCGGGTTGCCCAGTGCCCAGAATCGAGCTGATTGGCCGACCAACCTCCATGAACATTAGATCTATTAGATATTACTAGTAAGGAAAGCGTTCCCCAAAAAAGTGGATGAGTAAATGAATCAGTTTTGCGAAATATGATCATGCTCCTACGTATATTTAAGGCTTGATTTCCGGGCGGTATACAAAAGAATCAGATCTTTGCATACCGGTCTGCAATATCTTTGTTCCAAACCATTACATTTTGATATCAACAGACTTGATATCAACATATATCAACAGTATATTACTCAACATATATCAACAGTATATTACATGTTGATTTCACTGGGATTTCTTCAGGGCCATAGAACTGGAGCACTCTGGAGTATTCACCCCCACGAGTCGATTTGCAAAGGCTGAAAGGCTGAAAGTTCCACGATCTGAAGACATGTTCTTCACAATATTGAAGCACTGCTTGGTGGTTTCAAACATTTTTTATGTTCTAAGAAGTTCTATTTATATGGGTTTGTCTGAAAATAGGGTATATTCCCAAACAAATAGCCATTTAATAGGGATTATGTAATGATCATTAACCATTGGGTTTAGGGGTACACTATTTTCAGACACACCCATATGGGAAAATCCTTTCCATTGACGAACTCATATTTTTCGAGATGGTTATTGCACCACCAAGCAGATCTTGAAGACCAATGACATCATGCCGCGACGTCACTGGAATGATGAATCCCGTTCCCCCTAACTAAACCTTGGTTTTTTGTTGGGGATTTCCACATTGGGACATATATAGGGCCCAATAAATGGGGGGTATTTGATATTATAGTAAAATTTATCCAATCCCTCTAATATGACATAATTATCACTACTATTAAAATATATTAGAATATCTATGGGATATTTAACATCTCAGATATATACCCGCATCCAGATGGAGATTCTTTCACTCAGGGCCCTGCCCTGCTACGTCTGCTACGATGCCGCAAGGTGGCACAACCCTCTGCCGCTTATGGCATGCAGGGCGTTCCCTCGGGCATGCAGATGCAGCAGATGCAGCAAACCATGCAACAGGTCCCCGGTTTCATGGGAAGATTAGCCAGCTGGAACAGCTGCTAAACAGCTGCTAAACCCCAGGTGCTTCATGATTGTAAGGGTTAATTTAATATGGAGGTTTCCTGAGTTTTGACTGGGTACCCCTAAATCATCCATTTTAACAGGATTTTTCCGTTAGAAACCATGCATTTTGGCGTACCTCCATTTATGGAATCCCTTTCTCAACTCCCATCCCGAACAGGTCGCTGATCAATGTCTGAAATTTTGTTGGTGCCCGAATAAGAACACCATTCTTCCCATGTGAATATGTGAATAAATGACAACAACTTGCAGGGTTAGCCGCCCAGTTGTGGACAACTCCCATGTGGTTTTTATCATTTATCCATATATATCCCACGAAAGATCCACACATTCCATCTCGTTTTGTTTTGGTGCATTCCTTGAAACCATTAGTTGGGATAGTTGGGACCCATCGTTGATCGGCAAAATGGTGATGAACTGATGAACCATGATCAACCGCTGGAGTTTAGGCGAGTTTGCCCCTAAATTCTCAGAGAATGGAGTTGTTTGTTTTTCCGCAGTTTCACATCACTATGTTTCACATCACTATCATCAACTAAAAATAGATAAAAATCGACTTTTTTTTTATCACGTATAAATACGACTTTTTACGGCTACATCGACTCACAAAATGACCATTGCCAGCAGGCCAAACGGGGTGTTTCACCTGCCAGGGCTGCCAGGGTCCCGGAGACGGAAAGCACTACGGCACGGTGAAAGTGGTGAATGCCGAGAAAGGCGGAGATTCTGGAGAACTGGGTACCACCCAAAGGATTTTTGACACACATTTCATATACTGTAATTTCATATAATATCATATAATATCATCCTATCCCCCAAAGGAAATTCAAAGATACTACTGCTGCTGCTACTACTACTAATAATAATCATAACATTATGGAAAATCACAAGTTTTGATGGGTAAATCAACGAACTTTCTATGGCCATTGGGCCATTGTCAACAGCAAACTGTTCAATGATCAGAGGGACGATTGGAGCCTTTTTGCGTAGCGGTGGCGGGGACACGATGGCTATGATTTCAACTTCCATAGTGTGGCAAAGGCAAAAAAAGGATTGTTTTTTTCCAAAACCATCTCCAAACTCAGATACCCTCCGGTAAACTAACATAACTGTGGAAAATCACGATTTTTTAATGGGTAAATCCACTATAAATGGTCATTTTCAATAGCTATATGTTAAATTACCAGAGGGTAAACTCACCAATTTATGGCTGGTTTTTCCATGTTTTACCATCCCGAGTCATGGCAGCAGCTGACCTCAGGTTTTGGCTTCATCAGCTGCGCGACCTTACAGGTGCGATGGACATTTCAAGGACATGATAATTTAAGTCGGCAAAATTGGTGAGACAACAAAGAACAATGATGAGTCAATGAGGAGATAGGACCCAAAAAAAGGCAACACTATCGTGATGTTTTAGTGGATTTATATGGTCTTATAAGCACAAAATGGTGATTTAACTGGGGATCTGGATATAGTGGGATATGAACCGAAAATTATGAGGATATTGCCACCAACATGCCAAAAAATGTGGTGTCAATTTAATTCATGAGCAAAGATGGCTGAACTTTCACTAGGTTAACGATTGGATGTATGGTAGAGAATAAATACTGGTTGGTGGTTTGGATCATTTTTTATTTTTCCATATATTGGGAGCAATGATCCCCATTGACTTTCATATTTTTCAGAGGGGTAGGTATACCACCAACCAGTATATATATCTAACCAGTTATTGGGTTCATAAACCAACAACACATAACTGGGTAACAGCAGCTGGTATTAGATTCTCTTCACCGGCAATTTTTTGTTTTTTTCAGACATGTCAGTGCCGTGGCATCCAAGAAATGGTGGAAAACTCGGAATTGAACATGGCCCAGTCGAAAGTTCGTGGATTTACCCATTAAAATAGCATGGTGGGTGATTTTCCAGTTCGCTTTTTGTATGTTTACCAGGCCGGGTAAATGATATAGCATAAAGCCTCCTTAAAACTGTTGGTTGGTTTATGGCATTGGGATGGCCACCACTAAACCACTAATCGGCGGCATGGGGGTAAGATTGGGTGTTTACCAACTCACAGGAAATTCTATTGGAAGTGACCAAAGGGTTGTTGAATTCAGCAATCCAGAATAGTGATATGGGTATGTCTGAAAATGGGGTATACCCCCAATTATAGCCATTTAGTAGGGATAATGGGACATTGATCATTAACCATTGGGTGTAGGGGTACACTATTTTCAGACAAACCCATATTATCCAGAATAGTGGGGTTATCTACTGCTGATTCTGATTACTATCTACTGAATTATGAATAGAATCCAGAATCATTCAGCAAGCAGCTCCCACCAGTCAAGGGCTCTCACTTGTGGTGGCAGCAACATTAGCATAGTGGCATAGTGCTCGGTCCAAGATTGTTTTAGAATTCCCAACACGTTTTACCCTCTGGTAATTTAACATAACTATTGAAATGGTCATTTGTAGTTGATTTACCCAACAAACATCGTGATTTTCCATATAGTTTTTTGTATGTTTACCAGAGAGTATATCGAGTTTCCATCAGATCCCCACTGGTATTTTAGTCATGAAGCTGTTGAAGTTCAACCCCCGGTTTTTCTCTAGCCATGTGAGAATTTACCGTCGATGTTGATCCATGTCTGTATGACCAAACAGAACACAAGTGAACTCCGAGTTGGACCGAACATTTCTTCGCATTCCTGGGCCAGTTTGAAACTGGCCACGTTGGCCATGTTAGATTCTATTTTATGGTTGGTTCTTATTGGTTCTACATCCCAAACATATTCCCATTATAGATAGGGGGCACAAAAACTCAGATGAATTATAGATGATATGCAGATTGTTGGTTAGATATCCCCATAAAAATACCATAAACTGTAGCAATTCAAATCCACTATTGACTGGGGGCACCACATTGTAGTTATAGTGGTGGCTATATTCCGATTCTATCCTCATTCTCGGTTGGTTAAATCCCATGTTTCATTGCCATATATTAGATTGCTGATAAAAAAGGAGGCTAGTTGCTAACTTAAAGTTATAGATGATTTTCCCATTACAATCTCCATTTATGTTTGGTTTTGGTGGTTTACTTCAACTACATTGAAGTGGAGAAATCATGTTTTTTAAAAATGGTGAAGCCATTGGGTTAGAATCCTGGTACCGTATCCCCATAATATCACCAGTATATATACTTCTGGGTGAATTATAACGATTTCAGTAGGATTTCGGTAGGATTTCAGTATGGTTAGTCCATATCTATTTTTTTGGGGGGTGAACTACCCTCTGGATCCCTCTGGTAATGACTAATATAGCTATTGAACCTGGCCATAGAAAGTTCGTTGATTTACCCATTAAAAATGATGATTTTCCATGGCAAAATGTTAGTTTACCAGAGGGTACTATATACTTCTGGGTGAATTATGTTGCGACCTCACTGTGCGAACCCTGGAATCATGATTTAGATATAGGGAAATCATTCCCCTTTTATGGCCGAACTATTCAGGTTAGTGAATTATGATAATTTACCCAGGTACTTGGTGGTTCATTTTCATCATTCCAGTTGGTAAAAGCCTTGCAACCTTGCAACCCCAGATTTAATTGAATAGACGAACCATACAAGAAGCCTACTACTACTGGGTGTTTTTGACCCAGTGGGATGAGCCACCAAGTATTTGACCATGGCATCATGGCACCATGGCACATCACCATTGTTGATCATGAAATCCCATGAAAATCACCAAGGTTTTTCTAGTTACCCAACCTGGTTATGACTAACACTTCGCCATGGTTAAGACGGTTAAGCCATGGCCCTAATCGAAATAGATGGTTTACCGAGCTTTAAAATGGTGATTTTCCATGGCAAACTGTTAGTCATAACCAGATGGTAAATCCCAGTGAATCCCCAGTGGCCCAGTCGGATGTGTTCTTCCTACGTGCTGAGCTGCTTCCAGAACTGCAAGCCGAGGACGAGACCTCACGTCCTGGTGAACATTTCATGGGACTTGTTTTTGAATATGCTGATATATTTTAAGGGGTAAGCCATCATAATTCATCTATAAATCATCTAAAAATCATCTTTAAATCATCTATAGATCACAATGTTTAATGGGGAAATCTGATGATCATAAATCATCTATTTCTAGGGGCTATGGCTTCCATAGCTACGTTAAATATCCAGAGGGTATATGGGTTTTCAACACCATGGTCGTTTGGATACAGAGATATGGGACCACAATGTGGCCCCCTAGTTATAAGTTGGTTTATCACCCAATCTAACTATGGAATACCATAGAATTGTTCCCCATAAACCCAAACTAACTAGTGTAGTTATGTTCACCAACGTTAGCTATCACAAATCAGCTATAAATCCCATTCATCACGATTTTTCTTGGTTAAAATCACCATTTTCCCATGATTTTACCATGATTTTCCCATGGTTTTCCCATGTTTGCAGGAGCGTAACTTCATCGGAAAACCGGTGGTCTTTGAGCTGCAGACGGGGAAAGATGGCCGACCGCGGGTTTCTTGGCAACTGAGCGCGTTCCGGCTGCGAAAGACGTGCTGTTTTAGCGATTGAAGATGTTTGCAAGTATGAAGTTTTAGAATATCTACATGTATGAGACTGACATAATGATCTATTTTATGTTCATATATATATATACAATACAATACTATTATATATATATTATATTACATGTATATATATATATATATCTCTATATATATATATTAATATATATTCATATATGTATATAATATATTATTTATTGAATTAGAATGCACCATCTGTATCGAAGCATATCTCTTTGTCGTGTTCATCCCATTGGGATGAAAGATTGCAGACTCCAAGTCAGCGTGGTTCCACGGCTGTGGGAAGTGGTTGGTAAACATACAAAAACATGTGGAAAACATGTGGAGCATCTACTTTATGCAGGTTGTTTTTCCAGATTTTTGAAGCATGTAACTGTTTTGTTCGGAAATCCAATCTACTTGTATGGATGGTGTTCCACATCTTTTTTGGTATGTTTACAGAAGGGTAACTGGTTGGTGCTTTGAATTCGTTCTAAATGCATTAATCAATCCTAATTGAGAATATGAATGATTGTCATTTCCAATGAAGGCACTCTATTTAGGGGGCATCACCAACAGGCTGGATTCGCTCAACAATTGTTCTCTGGTAAAGATGAACTATGATGTCCCTTCAAATGGGTTTGTTTGAACCTGAGGTCCCCCAAAAAATTGATGATGAATCACTACTTTTCCTACAATGGTCATGGGCATATTTCATTTTCAGGTACCCAAATGAATCATATCCCATTGCATCCATAAAATCCATATTAAATACCATTCAATCCCGAAACCACCTTTAGATCCCTATTAAATCCACATTAAATCACCATGAAACACCCATTCAAACGCCAGCAAAGTAGGCGAACAACGTCCGAAGCTGTGCCATGGAGGTGGCTTGCTTTTTATCAAAGCCGGAAGTTGAAGTGGTTGGGTACCACCATGACTTTGGACAGCTCCATAATATATATCCTCTGGTTATGTCAAAATAGCTATGGAAAATCACCATGCTATTAATGGGAAAATCCACGAACTTTCTATGGCCATTTTCAAGAGCTATGTTAGTTTACCAGAGGGTATATATATATATTTTTTCCCCTAGAATGATATGTATATATATATATAGAATTGATTCTGGGTACACACAAAAAAACTCAGGAAACCACCGTATATTGTATATATTATAACCCTCTGGTTATTTAACAGTTTGCTAAGGAAGCCATGGTGCTTAGAAATAGATGATAAAAATGATGATTTCCCTATTGAACATAGCTATACATATTCCATAACTATGTAATACCCAAAGGGTACCGAACACATACTGTGGGTGGAAGAAATCCTGCACCACCTTGGATGGTTGAAACCCTATAGATAATGGAATAAACCACCTATCAACTGGTACAGGATTTCTTCAATCCACAGTAGATTTCGGCATATTTGTCTATGACATATGATGAACACTCTATCAGAATATACTGTATATGGAATTATACAAACATAGGAAAACATATTCAGAATATATATATGGTTCCATATAAACTTTATATAATTTTTATATAAACTTATATATATATATTATTCTATATAAACTTTACAAAAAGACGTGGACAATTCCCGTTTCCAAGCAGGTGGATCCATTGATTTAACCACCAGATGGGCTTTCGACGATGGTTGGGGCTTCCTGCTGTTCCCTTTTTAAATTTCAAACCTAGGTTCATGATAGGTTCCATATGGATCCATATGGTTACATGGTCAAAAAAAATTAGTTAGGTTTATGAAATGATATGAAATTCAGGGGCTTGAAGATCTTGAACTCAAAGCTGACTTTTTACGAGAAACTCTGGGATTCTGGACACGACTTCAGCCATGGACCATGTGTGATCACCAGCGCCCTGCAAGATGATCGACTCGACTTACGGTTTCTGATGGGAAGTTTGCTGCATAAGAAAGAGATGTAAAACATATGAGCAATGAACATCGAGATGAATATTTCTGTTTTTTTTTCTACCGATTTTTCAAAACCAATTTCAATAGGTTTCTATATTGAAGATGAAGAGCATTTTTCAGACCAATCCTTGCATCCGCATGAACAATCATAAAATTAATAAACCAGCCCATTTTTGATGGTTTATACCACCCATTTGTTTTCTTGATTTTGGGGATGGTAAACATGGCATTGGTTTCACCGTTGATGGGTTCAGTGGGGGTTATACCCGGCCTGGTAAACCTAGAAAAAGCTATTGAAGCCATGGCCATTGAAAGTTCGTGGATTTTCCCAGCTACAAAATGGGTGGATCTTTCCATAGCTATGTTAAATGACCAGAGGGTAAATAAATTGCTTTATGATTCATAAAGCCAGAAGAGGAATTTCATAATTAGCTATCTACGAATCCGTTTTTCAGGGGATGGGATAAGGGTGATTGTTGATTAGAGCCGGATCTTGTTTTGCAGCGGTGTTCACCAGCGGAATCAACTTAAAAAGGGCTTTTAAAAGGGCCAAAGCTTTGGAGATGCAATGAGTAGAGTGTGATTCGTCCTCAGTAAATCATTTTCTTCTACTCTACCTTTCACAAACAGGCAAAGGTTTGTCTTCATGATGAAGGGTTGCTCATCTCATTATGGTTGGGATAGTACGGTACCTGAAACAATGATTGCTGGGGAACTGAGCGTTCCACCCTCATGAAAGGGCGTGTCTTTCTGAAAACTCATGTTTTCCTCATTTTCCTCCACCTTTCTAAGTGTACCCCAGTGAAATCGAACGTGGAACCCCAATTCATATATCAATATATACAGTGTATTATATGCAAGCTTCCACCTTGGATTTCCACGGAAACATGGGGTCACCGGTGACTGAATTTCCCCACCGCTGTCCCGTTCATCGTGCAGTTGGTGCACCAAGCAATGCAAAGAAGCCAGGCGGCATCGCGGCATCATCCCTTTGGCTACAGGGGATGGAAAAACCAGCCATTAAAATGGAGATTGTTTTGGGACGGTTTATTAACCAGATGCTCCATGGTGCTGGAATATGCACACCAACATTTGCCCGAACAAAATCACCCAGTTTTGTAGGTAAATATACCAGCACCATGGAGCATCTGGGTTATTGGGTAAATTGACAAAAAAACACACATATATATATATATATAGTAGACCACTGTGCTGACCAAATTTCCAACTTGTCTTGTTTTGAGTTACTTTGATGCCAAGTGATCCTTGACTGTATTCTCTGTGTGCGTGTGGAAATAGATACTTGGGTAATTGCATGTCATTGCGATTCAACAGTTTGGCATATAGATGCATATATATAATATGCATATATAAATATATATATAATATGTGTATATATATGTATATATTATATACATATTATATGTGCATTGATAAATGCATGTGTTCTTTTTGTTACATCTACTGCCATGTATGATATGTGCAACAATGTACGGACAAACTACTGTATGCATAATACTCTGATATGCTTGGCAGCCACAGACATACTGCAATCAGGAACACCTTGTATAATCTATCAGATTCCATCAACCCACACATGATCTTAGATGTTACATGTACATGTGCTTGTGAAGCGAGATAAGATGCGTCTGTCATGTTGCAGGGTTCGATCATCGAAGGGACAATCAAATCCTACAATGACCGGCATGGCTATGGGTCCGGGTGCCACAGATTGACGGATCTGGATAGGTCTGGTGTCACGGTTGTCAATCTACTCGGTATGATTATTTGAATCTATAGAGATGATTGGAGATTAATATATGTAAACACCCATTCATATGTAATTGTAATTAATTATATATACATACATGTAGATATATATATATAACTGGAAATAAAGGTTTTTATCAGTGAACTGTTTGTATCCCGTTTATCTGCATCGATCTTTGCATCCCTTTCAACAAAGTGATGTGTTTGCCCTGGTGGAAATAATGGATTATAACGGTATAGACCGCCGACTGATGAAGGATTTCTTCCACAGTATGGAAGAAGCATATGATTTCATATAAAACGATCCCAGTTATATATATATAAGTATATACATTAAATATACATGATATATATATACATTAGATATGTATTTGGATGTATGTGGGATATCCCCAGTTCTGAACATGGCACTCCGTTGCTGCGTAACGCTGCGTAACGCTGTCAGCCGACTCCGAGGTTCATCAGTTCCCAGCAGCTGCAACGGGACGCACAGTTCAAGACAGCGGAGCTCACCATGGATTTGCAGGTGACCTCCCAGGGACAGGAAATGGAGGTTGAGGTGGCTGGAAATGGAGGTTTACCATCTGGTAAAACATACAAAAAACTATTGAAAATGGCCATTTATAGTGGATTTACCCATTGAAAATGGTGATTTCCCATAGCTATGTTAGTTTACCAGACGGTACCATCTGGTTATTAATGGTGATTTTTCATGGGATTTTAATGGTGATTTTTCATGGGATTTTAATTTAGGATATACTGGCGAAAAAAGTGATTGGGTGTCTTTATTTACCCGGCCTGGTAAACTGGTGATTTAATGGGATTTCATGGGATTTCATGGTGATTTAGTGGGATCTAATGGTGATTAATGGAGGTTTACCATCTGGTTATGACTAACAGTTCGCCATGGAAAGATCCACCGTTTTTAAGTTCGGTAAACCATCTATTTCTATTCAAAAGATGACTACCCTCTGGTAAAACATACAAACAACTATTGAAAATGGCCATTTATAGTGAGTTTTCCCATTAAAAGTGGTGATTTTCCATAGTTATGTAAACGTTTGCCAGAGGCTTAAATGGAGGTTGAGTTTGCTTGGAAAATGATTAAATCATCAAAGTACATGATTTAAATGGTGAAATTCCAGATTCAAACGGGATTCCGAGATGAAACACTGAGACTATTCCATGGGATAGCGGGATTGTGCCCATGTACCAAGTGGTGCAGGATTTCTGTAGAGTATCAGGTCACTAACAGTTCTTGGGGGACCATCCCACGGATCGTAACATAGATAGCCTGGAAATCCACATTAGCTATGGAGGTTTATAGCTGGAGGTTTAGAATCTACTCCTTGGTGCTTTGGAACCATGGAATTTTATGACATTTTATGACTTTCCATTCAGAAAAGGGAATGTCATAATCCCAAGTGAAGTCATATGTTTCAGAGGGCTAGAAATAAACCACCAACCATATATATATATAATGTTATAATCCCATCATATAACCACATATAACCACTATTATTCGTATTATAACCACTTTTATTATATCATCCCAAATTATTGTGGATGATATCAGCAGGATCATCCCGAAGGTTGATCAGTAGGGATACCGGTTGCAAAAGCTTACCCTCTTTGATATGCAAGCGGTGCGTCCTTGTTGGTGGTCTTGGTGAAGCCTGGTAGTGAACAACTACCAGGGGGTTTTTGGAGATGCCCCAGTCGAGCTAGCCAAGATTTACAGCCCAAAAAGACTCAAAAAGATAGAAACGTATATGGTATAGATGATGTTTTCTCTATATTTTGAAGCTTTCCGTACCTTTGAGGCATTTTTTTGGGTTGCTGTACCCACTGACAAGCTGGTTGCTGCACGATGGGGATTCAACTGCAAATGAACAAAAATCCTAAGCACATGGGAGTTGAAGCAAAAACTATGGGAAATTATGGACGGAACAGCAAGGAAAAAGAGATACATTAATCGGAAAAAAATGATGATTACGAATAGTTGGATAAAGTTATTTGGTATCCATAAATAATTTAATATCCATATCCATAAATGATTATCCGATAACTTAGTATATAATATAGTTATTTGGTATCCATCATGGTTATTTATCGGTTGAGTAGGTCCACCTAGCAAAATCTCTAAACCAATTTGCCACATTCGAGAACGATGCCATTTGTTCCTGTCCCCTTTCAGAATCTGTGGTTGTTGTTGTTGTTCTTCTTCTTCTTCTTCTCGTTGTTGTTGTTGTTCTTGTTCTTGTCCTTCAACACCCACTAAAGTAGTAATCCCGATTTTGATGAGATACATCCAAGTTACTGTCAACGGGGATTGATTATGAATGGATTGTTTAACAGTTGATGATGCAAGATGCATTGATGTTTTCTCTGTATCTAGATATGAAATGTTCTAATAAACATTTACCCCAAGTACAAATACACACCGATACCCGAATGCATTATCATTTGCCCAATTTAGTACTGTTTATATTTTACCTTGTATCCTAGAATAGATGATTTATGGATGTTTACCCCCCCAAACAGGTAATAATAGGTGTATTTACCAATGTCCAAATATGTATGTATATATATATATACACTGTAGATGTATACTCTAGATATTTACCCAAATCTGTTGGTCATATTATTCTATATTACTAGCCACATAAATCCATATCATATATTGGTAATCATAGTTGGTCATAAGAAATATTAATCATAATCAAATCCATATGAATTGATCTTAATTCCATATCATATTGATTATTTACCCAAATCCGTCATATTATTCTACATTAATAGCCATATAATGGTACTGTAATAATCTGTAACATATATATATATATATATTTTTTTCCCACCTCATATATTGGTAATTAACTGTACTGTACAAGATATGATATTACCAGTATATGATTAATTGTAATACTGTACATATATTATTAACAATTAACAGTACAATATTTATACCTGGTTGGTGGTTTGGAACATGAATTTTATTTTTCCATTCAGTTGGGAAGAATAATCCCAACTGACGAACTCATATTTTTCAGAGGGGTAGGTATACCACCAACCAGCAGTAATACTAGTGCTACCCTCTGGTAATGTGGTAATTTCAGAGTTTGGTGGAAAATCATCGAACTAAATGGGTCATCTAAACCATAGCAAACTGTGAATGTTTACTGAAGGGTAAATCCCATTTAGAATGTACCCCGTGGTAAATTAACAATTCGACCCTGACTGAAAATGACCAATTTATAGTGGAAACTAGTCTTCCAACCCCGATGACTGGCAGGGTCGTCATGTTAATTTACTGGAGGGTAAATTCCAATGAAATCCATGCTATACTCCTTATTGCCCTGGAAAATCATATATATATATATTTATATTGCTGTACTCCTTAGAATGTTATATATATATATACATATATTTACCCATTGGCGGTCATCTCTTTGCGTCAGACCATGGGGCCTTCGCTGGTTGGTCGAGCAGTGGATTGTCAGGCTGACGGTTTTCCGGTTTTTTCGGAGAATGGCTAAGGTCTTTTTATGGTACCATACAGGATGGGGCCCCCCAGTTATAAGTTGGTTTATGAACCATTATAGTCCCAATTAACGATAGTTATATCATGTTATATCTACCATAAACCATAGAATTCAGCCACTTTTAGGCAACTGGACGCTATCTTGGGGCCCCCATCCTGTATGGTTTGCCCAGAAACCTCATCTACACATAGTGGGTTGAAATCACATCTTCATGAAGAAACTCGAAAACATGATGATTTCACCAGTAGGAATGAGGATTTCGCATGAGAGTCAGGTGATAAAAAAGCATCAACAATGGTGGAAAAATAGAGATTTAAGCAACAGTAATGGGATAACATGGGGATATGACCATCAAAACAAAAAGTGGTTATAAGTAGTTATAAGTTATAACATGTTGTAACCAACAATAACGATAACAAGTGATAGACCATGATAAAACCATCAACATTTATTGATGAGACATGCAGATTCAAGCAACATGGTGTAGCGGGGAATGGGATACATCTGGATATTCTGATTGCATCAAGATGAGGATTAGTCATCCAGAGATTTATCAGTTACTTTGTGTCGAACAGGCTATGATATATCAATATATATATATATATCATTTACCTATATTACCTATATATATATCATATATATATATCATATGTATATGGTGTATATATATATATATGTATGATATATCCAGAGATTTTATGGCAATTTTCAGGGGACATGTGGAACGACGTGTACGACTGTGGCAGTTTCCGGCTCCCGGCCGATTTTCCACGGCCTCACCGAACGGGGATCGAAGCATATTTCTGGGCATGAACTGCATATATATATATATATATATCTGCAGATATATACATATACTGTATATACATATAAACACATATATATATGTATATATATATATATTTATATGTATATATATACATATAAATACAGTATATTTGATATATTTCCACACGCACACCTACGATACTGATATGACGAAATATATTTGGTCTCTGTTGATGCACGAATAACATGATGACATAGGTTGGCTATGGCAACCCAAAAGGGGGCACCCATTGATGCACGATAAACGCTTGTCTTTTTTTGTGTCTGAAACCATTTCGAAATGGAGTTCCACAATTTAGAACCACACCCACTACTGTATTGATACACTGTACATGTGTGGGCATTCAGTTCTTCATGTGAATATGTATATATATATATCTATTGAATTATTACACAATTACACATATAATGCTACAAACAAAGACCTCGGAATATTTTTGCTTCGGTAGCCGACTGAACATATGAATTTTATAAAACTCAAGTGGATTTTGACCCTGGTTGCAAGCTGGTTGTAAACAAACACATAAACAAACACATAGATAGATAGATAGATAGATAGACAGATAGATAGATAGATAGACAGACAGATAGATCGAGTACCCCTAAAAAATAGAAACGTTGGATGCCTGGAAATTATAGGAAATACCATCGTCTAAGAGTCACCATCCCTGTTTTGTTGGGGTGTCACCATAGAAATATATGTTTTGACCCAGGGGTTTCATAATTTAATGCAACAAACCATAGGGGTCGGACCAACAATTCTGGCAGCAGAATATGGGTAAGTGAAGGCGCATAGTTGGTTACTGGGTCATTGTGTAGCAATCAGTTGGTGAATCTCACGAATATATCAAGTTTCACCAAACCCATGCCCTTGTCTCAATTTATGGTGCACACTTCAATTTATGGCAGACTTGATACATAAACATACTTTTCTAGACCATGGGATGGTGGTTGGGCTTCATGTGTTTCTCAGAGAACCCAATATCCACTGAAGAATATCAGGTTAGTCAGCAATCTGCTGATTGAAAGTGGAGGACGTAACGAAATAATGTACCAAACAGGTGATTTGGGCAACACAGTAATGATCCGAACAGCAAAACCCAGCCAAAGAGAGTGACATTATACATGCTCCATATGGGAGTTTCAGATGAAACAAGCACATGATAATCAATGATAATCATGATAGGGCAATTCTTGAAGTGGTAAAGCAGCCACCTACTATGGCTGAGACAATGAGGCTGCGTTCCAGACATTCTTGCTCTTTGTTGATCAACGTCTTTCTTCTTGGTTCACATAGCCCTGTCTTTCGATTGTTTGACTTTGAGGTTCGCATCCCAATGTTGGCCGAATCGCCATCCTTTTGCTTCTGAAACCCCTGTTCGTTAGTTATATCATGTTACATCCGGTCCAGTTGCCACTTTTTTGATTACCTTCTGGTAATCAAACTTGGCAGGCTGGAAAATAAAGGTTTGAATGGGACATTTTTCTATGAATGGAGGATTTCCAATTGCTATGTTTGATTACCGGAAGGTATATAGATCTCGTCTGTTGCTGCTACCGATAGTTACGTCAGTTACTGCAAAGCATTCAATCCTTGATTGCTGTCAGTCCATTCCTTCATTTTAAACAGGGATCTCATTCAATCTTTCATTGCAGTGATATCTGCAATCCTCTATTTGGGTGTGTCTGAAAATGAGGTATACCGGTATAATTATACCCACCCCCCAAAAATGATGATTAATCAATGGACTTAGGGGTACCCGGAACCCAATTTTCAGAGAAATCCCATTTCTTGCTTGGTTCATTGAGCTGCGGCCGAAGGTGCAAGCTCTGCCTGACGGCAAGCTGAAGGCGGCTGGAACTGGTATTTTCCTAGACCTGGGAGGAAATACCCTCTGGTAATTTAACATAGCTATGGAATATCACAATTTTTAATAGGTAAATCGACGACGCATGATTATCAATGGCCATGTTCTATAGCTATGTTAAATTACAAGATGCTAAATCCATTTGGGGATATTCTATTGGATAGAAACAAAATGACTAGGGGATTTCTACCCCCCAAGGGTTGGTAGAACAAATTTTTATCTTCGGGGATTGTGCATCATCCATTGGTTTTGGGATGATCATCATCCCGTTGGTGTGGGTTTGATAATGATGAACCAGTGGATGGAATGGGGCTACTAATCAGCCTGTGAAATCAGACAAACCCGGCCTTTTTTTTTGTGGGGCTTTCTGAAAAAAAGAGAGCTATTTGCTGGACACCAATGACTTGAGTTGGAAGAATGTGGGATACCCTCTGGTAAATTTAACGTAGCTATGGAAAGTCACCTTTTTATTACGTATATAAACCATTAAAATTATATATAATAATTATAAATCTATTATATCTATTTCTATGGTCTATGGACAGTCACCAATTTTTATAAGGGAAAATCATTATAAATCAATATAAGTCTCCCATTTCTATGCTCCATCTAAACCATTTCAAGCTGTTAAATAACCAGATGGCAATCTGTTTACCCGCGGCATGGGAGAAGCAGATCACATTGTCATGGTGACTGTACATTAAAGGTTAATGGGTAAGTGACCCTTTTTAAAGGGCCCTTAAGTGAATGGTTCAGGTGAGTGAATTATTTTAATGTGTATATATATATATACAATATATGATATTGATATATTTTGTAGATAATGACATATAATGAAACAATGTATCCATATCCATGCATACATATAATAGCAGAATTTCATGGGTTCGTACTTACCATCGGACTGGGGCCTGTTCGGCCAGGCAACTCACATTGCACTGAAGCAAGGCAACGAAACGCGGCGGCGGCAAACGTTGCCAAAAATTATGGTGGATGAAACCATCCAGACGCGCAGAATTTAGGATATAAATAGTCAATATAGTTAGTGAATCATCCATATCAGACTATAGCTGGTTGGTTGGAACATGAATTTTCTTTTTCCATATGTTGGGAATAATCATCCTAACTGACTAATATTTTTCAAAGGGGTTGAACCACCAACCAGATAGTGTTACTATATGTTACTGTAGTCCACTATCATCCAATGAAACCATCGTTTGATCCTTTGACCATCGCATTCATACTTTCGCAAAAGTATGTTACAGGGACAAACAGGGCCAGGGACTATACCTAGCGTGTTTGTTAAATCGGGATGATGGATCCTAAACTCTTCGTTGCGATCAACGAAAATGACCACCAACGAAAGTAACGAAAGGGTCAAAATTACGGAAAGCCTCAAATTCACAGATATGGCCATTGAGGATTTGGCGTTTTACGCGTGTGTTGATTCACCAACGCTCTTTGTATTTCTACCCTCTTGTGTCATCAAACATGATTTGCTGAAAAATCCACCATTTTGATGATTTTCCCAGCTAGAAACCTCTCATCCCATACCCAGAATACACCATTTTCTACTCAAAGCAATGGAAAATCCACCAAGTTTCATCATTTGGATGTGGGTCAAAATGGAAGACCTAGGGGACCACAGATGTTAGTATAGTTTAGTATTAACCATCCAATTGTTGGGGTACCGAATTTTGACCCATACCCATTTATCGCTGCTTTCCGCATTCAAGTTCTCCATTCGGACAATCTTGGTGAAGAAATAACCGCCAGGCGCGCGAAGCGCCCAACCATTGATGGTTCCGGGGTTCAGCTAGTGTACATTTCATTGCAGTCAACCCACCCTCTGGTAATTTAACATAGCTATGGAAAAACACAATTTTTAATGGGAAAATCCACTATAAATAGCCATTTTCAATAGCTATGTTAAATTACCAGAGGGTATAGTTTATATATCTGGGTAAATTATAACGACCTCACTGTTCTCCCGAACCCTGGAATCATGGTTAATAAGGAAAAATCATCCCCAAATGGCCGTAATTCAGGTTCGTGAATTATTATAATTTACCCAGATATATAACACACTTCCTATACTTGGTGAATCTGATACTACCGGTGTTTATAAAATTGGGTAACCTTGTCATCATCCAGTCCCCATATGATATCCCCGACTGTGGGCCCCATGAATCCAAATTTCCAGGTGCCTGTGGTTGTGGGGCCGGCTGCGGCTGCGGGCCCTGTGGTGCCTGCAACGGTGGGGCCCCATGGGGAGTTGGGGAGGAGCATTTTGGGTTTAGGGTAACCATCGAAAGTAGAATGTTACCGACAAAACAGAGATAAACAAACAATAAGGGTACTGTAAACATTATATGATATAAATTATATGTTATATGTAACTAACTTGGTAGATCATGGTGGTTTGGATGTAGCCTGTTTTGAAATCGACATTGTGATTTCAGCATCCAAGGTTTTTTGTTGGAGCTTCTGCAGCTGGTCATTCCATAAATCGTTACAAATCTTTACGCTAAAATATCCTGATAGATCTGAGATATACCCTCTGGTAAACGTTTACATAACTATGGAAAATCACCATTTTCAATGGGAAAATCCACTATTTCTATGGCCATTTTAAATAGCTATGTTAGTCATTACCAGAGGGCATCACATTTCTGACATTTCCGACACTTTCTCTTTTTCGTGAATTCTGACAAATTCTCCCGGATTCCGTAAAAAGGATTGGAGGAGAAGGGAGGAGCTGACACAAAATCCAGCGAGCACCTGACAAGTGGGGAAAGATGATGCTTTTTTACTGGTTGGTGGTTTCGAACATGAATTTTACTTTTCCATTCAGTTGGGAAGAATAATCATCCCAACTGACGCACTCATATTTTTCAGAGGGGTAGGTATACCACCAACCTGTTTGGAATTGCACCCTTTGAGCTCTTCTTATACCTTAGAACATTTTTATAACCCATTGCAGCTGGACCAGCTAGCAATTTCACTGGGTTGAATTATGGGAACATATCACAACCCACATGAAGTACAAATTTGCATGGCTCAAAATCGAATAAACTTCGCCAAATCGGATGGAATTTTATGTGAAACATGCCAAAATGGGCGCGTAAAGAACGGCCTAAAAAGAATTGCGTGTGGACAGAGACAACCTATGACAACCTATGTTTGGATGGTTGAGGCCCTATAACATGTATGGGGGTTTAAAATGGGGGACCCCCAAGTCATCATAGGTTTCAATATTAAACTGATCATCCATGACCAAGACGACCCGGGGGCACCACCCATTTGAGGACACCTCCATATATTACAATATTCTCAGTAAACTATGGAAGCCATGGCTTTTCCATAGAAATAGATGATAACATATATAAAAATGATGATTTACCCATGGATTTACCCAGTAAACATGATGATTTCTGATATATTTGCCAGGTTTTTCGGCTCTACGGTTGGCCCGCAGCATCTCCAGGTTGCGACACGGGAGCCTGCGGCGCCTGCGGCGCCTGCGGCAGCCAGTGCCTAGTCGAGACGCTATGGCTATGGATCAATACCTACAAATACCATTTTTAGAGGGATGAACATCCATAAATCCCAGCTATTTAATGATGTGAACTACAGGGGTACAAGGTTTTGACACACTGCCATATATATATATATATGGTGCAGCGTTGGCCCCCCCCCCCTCCCCCCCCCCCACCAATGGGTATGGGTGGACAGTATCGTCTGGTTCTTCTAGTCCCCC